>Ga0160447_100051_pt1 | contig 119509 bp, 146 predicted proteins | sample HID1973K_E1MG_FD_108222 | JGI IMG/M metagenome (GOLD analysis project Ga0160447, IMG submission 108222) | Enriched mosquito-associated microbial communities from UW Madison campus, WI, USA - HID1973K_E1 MG | ecosystem: Host-associated > Arthropoda: Insects > Digestive system > Unclassified ...
AGACGTAGAAGCGCACGACCTCCTTCTCGTATGCAGCGTAGGTTTTTGCCTGATCGCGGTACTGCCCGAGCCAGACGCGCAGGGCATCCCAATCCGTGCCGGCCGCGATTTGCTGTCGGCCGGTGCCACGGTTGTCACCCTGGCTACCGTCGAGCGACGGTGGCAGGGTCGCGTTACGAGCGAGCGCGAACGCCTGATTGGGTGTGGTCGTGAGATCCCGCATCGTCACGCGGCTTGGGTGAAGTGGTCCGCGACGGCGCTATCGATGCTGAATTCCTCGTCGGGCTCGTTCGAGTCGTCTGAGCCGCCGTCTGCGTCCGCCGCTTCCTTCGCCGCGCGAGCCGCCCGCTTCTGGTTGCGCTGCTCGGCTTTTGCGTAGACGTTCTGGACTTCCGCACGCGCGTCCAAGAGTGCCTTCAGGCTCGCTGCTGGCAGCGTGATCGACTGGCCGTCCAGTTCCGCGTCGTTGCCGTCCAACACCGTTTGAAGCTGTTCGCGATCCGTCTCCGACAGCCGCGAGTAGAAGGTGTCGAGGGACGATACGACCTTATCGACCACCAGACGCGGAATCGCCGGTCCGTTCAATGTCTTGGTCGTGACCTTTTTCCCGCCCGTGGCTTTGGCACGTTCGAGGCCAGCGACGAGCACTTCATGCGCGCGCTTGCCGTGCTTTCGCAAGACGTCAACGACCACGTGGCACGCAACTTCCTCGCGGACGATCATCTGTTGGATTGCGATCGGCGCTTCAGCCAGCATGATGCACTGCTCGACGTAGGTGTCGGAAACACCGTCCCGCGTCGCGATCTGCTGGACCGGCCAGCCCCAATTCGTCAGGCGGCGGTAGCCGTGACCAGCTTCCAGCGCGAGGATCTGAAGACCTTGCTTGCCGGTCGCAGTCATGTGCGACACACGCTCCGCCTCATTGCCTCGAAACTCCAAGCACAGCACGAAAAGTATCTCTGCGCCTTCTTCAATCAGTTCCTGATACATCTGGAGCCGGTTGTGACCGTCCACCAGGATGACCTCGCCGTCCTCAGCGCGCACGCGCAGCGGAGGGAAGGTCGCTCCGGCGCGAAAAGCCACTTTCATATCGTCGATGTAGGCACGACGGCGAGGCGTCTCGAAGCGGATGTTGAAACCCTGCTCGATCTTGATGACGCGCGGATCGATCTTGAAGATGTTGTCCTTGCCGACGCCGAGCGTCTTTTGGTCCGCGATCGCGCGGAGCGAGTTCAATGCCATCGCCATGCTTAGCCCCCAAGAGGTCACCAACGGACCCTAAACGGTTGTTATTTCTCGCATCACAGTAATGATACGCAATTCAAATCATGTTTCACGGCAATCTGCGCGAATCCTTGAAAACCTTGCGCAGTATGGGCCTGAAGGCGATTTCCGGGCCAGTGTTTCACGGATTTCGAGCAGCTTGCCTCTAGTCTTGTGCCGTTGGATGACATAATAGCGCTTATGTCAGATAAGCGCAATCAATCGTCACGTACATGACGTTATACGTCATAATCGTTTTCACGTAGTCGCCCATGTTTTCGTTGGTCAATACGATCGACGGGGCCACAAGTGGGCCCCTTCCTCGTCCTCAGTGCCCGACGAGGGATGGAAGACCGATTGGACGCGCAAAACGAAAGGGGGGTCGAACGACGCAGCAACGACGCATTTCCTAAACCAAACGAACGAGCCCTCGCAATGTAATGCGTCGTTTCGTCGTTTGCCTCTGCAACGACGCAGCGATGCATCGATTTGCTATCAAGAGTGTTTGTAAAGTATGGTTTGCTACTACGTGCTACCAATTGCTAGGCTACGATAGCACCGCATTGCACACGCCGGTTCTAATTGTCAACGGATTCTGTTGAGAGACCTGTGGATAAGCTTCAACGACAACCGTTTTCATATTGTTTTACAACGACTTTTATCTCCTGCTTCTTTTGTTCGCGTTCGTTTGTCCCCTATAATTCCGCGCTAGGGCAGGCTACCGTTGTCCGCGCTACGCTTTGCTAGCGAATGCTAGCAATTGCTACCACAGTGGATGTTATGAAACAGAGCACGAATCGACCGGCCGACCTAGCTGTTGAGGATCAGATCCGAGACGAAGTCGCACGGATCCGGGAACAACACCCGTACCGAGGCGACTATCGCGAGCAGCTTCAGGCGCTCATCCATTCGTTGTTCTTCAAGTTCGGTGAGCGTGCCGGCGCAGCGCGGCTGGTCGCCCTTCTCTCCGCCGACGGTCGTTCGCCGAGCACGGGGACCGCCTCAGAAGAGATCAAGCGTTTCTGGCAGACCATTCGCGAAAACGCCACGATCAAGATCGACCGCCCTGACCTCCCCCCGTTCCTTCTCGAAATTTTCGCGGACGCGGCCGGAAAGGTTTGGGAAAACGCTGTGTCCCAGGCGGAAGCGGCTTTAGCGCAGTTCCGCAGCGAAGCCGAAGAACACGTTCGCGAGGCAGAAGCACTTCGAGCGCAAGCATTGGAGCAACTGCGCGAGGTGCGCGCCGAGATCGACGCGACTGAACGCCGGCTTGCGGCGGAAAGCGAAGCCCGACAAGCACTCGCCGTGGAGCTTGCCAGCGAGAAAGCAGCGCGCGCCGAGCGTGAGAAGGCGCTCCAGCAGCTTGAGCACCAAGCAGCCGAAGCGGAGCGCAGGCGAACGGAGGAAATCGCCGAACTGCACCGCACCATTGACGACCTCCACAAGGCGTCCAATCGGATCGAAGCCGAGCAGCGCCGGTTGCTGGTCATTACCGACGACTATAAGACGGCGGCAGCGCGCGATCGTGAGCTGCGAGGAAAGGCCGAGGACGATAACCGCACGTTGACGATCGCGATGCAACAGATGCAGGGACAGATCAACCGGCTGCACAGCGAGCACGGGATCCTTCAGGGGCGCGCTGAGTCGGCCGAAGCTCTGGCAGACCGATACCAGGCCGACCGCGATCAGGCGCTGATTGAACAGCAGCGCGAAGCGGCGGAGCTTGAGGCAGCGAAAGAGCGGATCGCAGAACTGGAGAGGGAAGTCGAGCGGCTTTCAGCGGTGCAGTCTCCGGATACCGCATCGTAGCCGCGCATCACTACGCTAGCGTAGCCTACCGCTTGCTAGCATTTGCTATCATTTTATAGGGAGCGGTATAGTGTCTGATATTAGGCTACCCGTCAAAGTCATCGTTGTCTGTGGCCAGAAGGGCGGAACGTCCAAAAGCACCATCTGCACGAACCTCGCAGCGCACTTCGCCGGGGAAGGAGTCGATGTGTTCCTGCTTGACTGCGACGCTCAGGCTACATCCGCCAACTGGATTGAGCGCCGGAACGACGCTATCGCAGCCGGTCTGTCTGTGCCGAAGGTGCACGTCGGTCAAAAGAGCGGAAAGGTTTTTGATGCCGTTAATGACTACGCGAAACGGTACGAATTGGTCATCGTGGACGTTGGCGGGGGGGACAGCCCGGAGCTTCGCACGGCGCTCGCTGCCGCCGACAAGGCTTTTATTCCGTTCGCTGCGAGCCAAGCCGACTTGGAAACGCTTGACCACATGAATGACGTCATTGCCATCGCGAAAGGACTGAACGAGGAACTGGACACGTACGGCGTCTTGAGCATGATCCCGTATCACCCCACTCGGAAACACTACAACGAAGCACGCGAATTCCTGAAAGAATTCCAGCACATCGATCTTGTGGATTCTGCGATCGGCTTTCGTCAGATCTACAAGGATGCACTCAAGGAAGGCGTGGGGGTCGCGGAGATGAAAACCAAGAGCAAGGCCCGGTCGGTTGCCGCAGCAGAGATTCAACTGTTCGCACAGGAGATTATGAAATGAGCACGGGATTCAAGCGCCCGAAAAAGAACATCGATCGCGCGGCGTTGGACCGCTTCGCCGACGGCGCAGACGAACGCCGTGCGGCCCTAGCGGCCACGCCGGCTAGTAACGCACCGCCTGCCCCAAGCCACGCTACAGCGCCTCCAAGCGACACACCCGCGCCGGCGAGCAACGTTCCTTCGCCCGAACCTGCTGCACCAGTCGTCGCGCCGGTCGTGGTCGCTCCGGCTGTTGTTCCACCGAACACCCATACGCCCGAGCGCCCCGTTAAACCGGAGCCGGTCGCGTACGACAAGCACCAACAGATTCAGTGGCGGGTCAATCAGTCAACGCGCGATCTCTTTGAGCGCGTGTTTGCAAATACCAACGTCAAAAGCAAACAGCAGTTGCTCGACTCGATTTTGCTGCCTGCCCTACAAACGATGGACACGAAGAACGGCCAATAAACGGCTAAATCCGTCGCATGCTTTTGATATACAATGAAAAAACCGTCTTACACGACAATTTCTCAAGCTACTGTCACTCAATCATGGATGCCAAGCTGAAAAAAGGGAACGAGCAACAAGACGTTCTTCTGATGGCGAAACGCGAGCGCCAGGAGCGCGATCGCGCAGACGTCCGCAGCGGTGCCCGGACGGCTGACTCCATGACGTTCAATTTCGAAGAAGCCAAGGCGACGTTTGTCCTCCGCCGTCGGAGCTTCGACTATTGAGCAAACAAGTTCCACTGAGCGTTACGCAACTCGGCAAGGCATTGTCGGTCGTAGGCGAAGGCGCTGTTCTGGTCGGTGGGCAAGCCCTGATGATGTGGGCCGCGATCTACGACATCAAACCAGAGACGGATGATGGCTCTGTAGTAGTAACATCCGACGCCGACTTTCTCGGCAATAAAACCCACGTTGAAAACCTTGCCCGGAAAATGCACGGGACGCCGATGTACCCGCCCAAATACGGCATAAGCGCGCTTACAGGGACTGTACGAATCGACGTGGGCCCGGATGAGCACATTATCATCGACGTCATTCACAGCATTGTCGGCCTGGCTTCAGACGAAGTCCGAAAGCGCGCGTTCAGCGGCGGAAGCACTGATTGTCTCGTGATGCACCCGGTCGATGTGCTTCAAAGCCGTGTATCAAACATCTCGAAACTGACCGAGAAGCGGACGCCCGAAAGCTTGGGGCAAGCGAAGCTCGCATTGCGTGTCGTCGCCGCATACATCGAAGGCACCGCACGCGACCAAGACCCTGATATCGCCAAGCTGGCCATGGACGCAGCCGAGCGGGTCACCGCGATTGCGAAAAGCAGCGCGGGCAAAGTCGTCGCCAAAGAATACGGTCTTTCATTCCTCAGCGCTGTACCCGCCCACGCAATCAAGAACGAACAGTTCCACGAACATCGCTGGCCGAGAATGCAGGACGAACTCAATCGGTATGCAGCCGATACGACCGCAAGTGAGTTCGCCGCGCCGGCAGCGGCAAGAAGACCGAAGGTCTAGCTAGCGGTTTGTCCGCTCAGACGTCGCCGCATTCAAATCTTTCTAGAAAGACCTTCGTATGTCGCAATGACTTGCCGCCCCTGGTCAGTCAGTCCGTGCACAAGCGAAGTCTCGGACACCGGAAGATCAGCGGTGAGATTGCCCATTCTTACCTGCACGGTGACGAAAGACCGCCACGTCTCTACCAAAATGCGATCGATCAACGGCTGACCGGTCAGTTCGGTCGCGGTCAGTTCGCCAAACGTCATCGCTGCGGCTGCACTATCGAGCCTGCGCAGATTCTTCACCAACTCATCCATCGCCGAGGATTGCGGCATAGCTATCGGTCCAAGTTTGAAAAGAGTTGAAGATGATAGCGTCTATTGCCCTCTGGCTCAGCGACGTGACAATAAAACGGTGAGAGTGTCCCGAAGACGGGGAAAGCTTGTGATCCACCCGGCCCGAACAACCTCTTCCGCATGACGGAGATGTGCCGGATGCTCCGCAAAATATTCGTCGCTTACCTTTCGCAGCAGCAACGCCTCGCCCGGAAATCGGGTTCCCATGACCATCCCTGCAACACCGAACAGATTCCCTTCACGTTCGTCACGGACCACGCTGTCCAGCGCTCGTGCCACGGCCGCGCATCATTTCATCAAGACGCTTCTGCCTCACGCGCGTTCACGACGTCCTCCTTCGTTTCACTTGGCCCGGCACTTCAAAACGAACGGCTTTCTGCACGCTATACGCCCATCCCTCGCACGCGCGGTAAGGTGCCGTCAGGCGTAGAACGCAATAAAACTTCGGATAAGAAAACTTATCTAGCCAGTCGTGTTATCCCGCAAGATCTGCCGCGGCTCGCGACTCCGACTAGCCGACGTGGAGCGCTTCCAGAGGCCGGATACGACCCCAAAAAGGGACATAGGAGCCGCTCCAAAGCGGTCATTACAAAGATCCATTGTTAGACGACGCGGTGACACACTTCCGAGTCACCGCGCTGCCGTCGGCTCCAATTCATTCTCCAAGGGCTAACCTTCGAACGCCCCCCAACACTGCGTGGTGTCAAAAGGCGGTCGTCCTCCGTCGACAGAACGCCTCGCGTAGTTCATACAACTAGATGCGACGCTATTCGGCAACCATTAATTCGCGGAGCGCTGGCGACACCTTATGCTATTTTGGCGGAGGGAGGGTTTTTTAAGCTTCTACAACAGCCCTCTCGGCCTTAGAGAGCGCCGACAACGTCCTTTTGCGGGGAAGGAATAACATCTATGCCTGTAAGATCACTCAAGATCGGCGACACAACCGCAACCGGCGACGTCGTAGCAGAGGTGTTGGGCCAAGGTCGAAAAGCGCAAGTTTACATATCGACGAAGAATGAACTGAGGTGGTCGTATCTCGGCGGATCCTTACCTGCAAAGCTCGGGCTGATCGTCAGTCGATTCGACTCTATCATGAGCGAAATCTCGAATTTGCAGGCTGCACGTTCAGAGTCGCGCCCACTTTACCTGCTCCTGGGCAGAAACCTCTACCTTGCATTAAGCAGCCGCACACCACCCGATCCAACCGAGGTCTTTTCCGATGTGGAGCGGCGCCTCCACACACTTGCTTCGGTGGTTGTGAATGGAGCGTCAACTGCCAGATCGCTTTCACTTCTAGCTGACGTAGTGGTTGTCTGCGCGCTTCATAGCCCTGAATTAGAAGCAATGCTCCTAATGGCGCGCGCGGTTGAAGGCCCGCGGCTTCCGAAGGACCCCCAAACCTACCACTCAGCCGAATGGATCACGGAGCGTGGACAATCGTTGCGCGTCATCCTCGCTGCGCCAAATCAAATGGGCCTCACAGCATCAGGTGTGCTCGCGGCGAAAATGGTGCTCCAATACCAACCGAAAATTGTTGTCATGCCTGGAATAGCAGCCGGAACAAAGTACGGGAAACAGGGCTTTGGCGATATAGTTGCTCCCGAACACACATTCGATTTTGGCGCAGGGAAATCAATTGATCTCGGCAAACGCATTGAAGTACTTCCGAGTCCTCATCCCCTATCGCTCCAGGCGAAGATACTGGGCAGACTTAAGGAATGGCAGCGAACTAGGAGCGGTCTAGACTTTATCAAGGACGCGTGGGGGGCCGAAAAGCCGCGGACGCCGCTTCAGATACACACGGGTCCGCTATTTTCGGTACCTACGGTACAGCAAACTGCAAAGACCATCAACAATGCCTTGGCACAGTGGCGAAAGCTTTCGGCAGTCGAGATGGAGGCCTACGCTGTCCATCGTGCCTGCAACGATACAATCGATCCCCCGCCAGTATTTTTGTGCGCCAAGTCCATCTGTGATTTCGCTACAGCGAAGGATGATCGGTGGCAGTTCTATGCTGCATATACCTCGGCAAGATTCACTCACATGTTTATAACCGCGGAATGGGAAACTCTGTTTCCGGAGAAAGGCTAAAGGCAGAATTTGATAGCCAGTTATCTAGCGGAGCCGACACTTGAACGTCCGAGCGACAACGCTTGCGAACGACTCTTTTTGGCCGGCTTGAGCCAAGATGATCGATCCTCAGAAATTTCCCTTCGGGCCAGGCCAGCACCCGCTCGAATCATGAGTTCAACGTGTATTTTGCGCGCGAGGCTGTTTTCCAATCCTATGCGAAAACGCGGAGCGGTGCTCTTTTCTTGAACCGTGTAGCTGGTTGCGGTGCCGCTGCTCGAAGGCAACATGCGCTCGCCGGCCAACGTTCACTTCCGAGGCGCGCTAACGCGCGGCCTGCTCTAGCCGCGCTGTTAGCGCTTCTCTGAGTCGCGGAAAGCTGGTTATCCAACCTTCCCTGACCACCTCTTCGGCATGCCGTAAGTCCGTTGGGTGCTCCGCAAAGTAGTCGTCGCTTGCAGCCTTCCAAGCCGCTGCGGCGACCGGGAAGTGGCTCCGCAATATCATTGCCGCAACGCGGAACACGTTAGCCTCGCGCTCGTCGCGCGCGACGTCATGCCCCGCTTGGGCGACTGCTATGCAACGGACCAACAAACGTTCTTCCGTATCCCGCGCGCTCACGCCTCACCTTTTTCGGACTGAAGTGTTTCTTGTTGGTCCGCGACTCGCGACTTGCTCATGGCCTCGGGCCGGATCGCGATGACGGGACGTCTTGCTTATCGACCGCGCCAAGGTTCTTCACGACGCTAAACTTGGATAGGTCCAAACGGAGGTCGAAAAGATCGCCTGCTTTTCGGTTTCGCTCAGCGGGTTTGAAGTCGCCTACAGTTCCGGATATCGACCCGTCCTTTTCGGTCGATTTCTCGGTGATGTCCCACGCCCCGAACTGCCGCCAAAAGTTTGCCACGGCTGGACGATCATCGGTGATCGCCCCCGTCACAGGGGTATCGTTCGTGACACCATACATTTGCTTCAGCGCTTGGAATGCCAAGTTGACGGCCAGAAGCCCATAACCGCGCCGATTCCTGTCGCCTCCCTCGCCGCTTCCTGTCAGATCTTGAATGCGCACGCCCGTAATGCCGGGGACGATCGCGAGGAGCACTTGATTGCCGGCGCCAACCTCGTCCTTGAAGCGAATTGCGACGTCAAGTCTTGATACCGACCCACCTCTCACCTCGATACGAGGCAACGGGCGATCGCCACGGTAGACGAGGTGAAAATGATGTTGCAGCGGTTCGCTACCAAGCAATGGAAGCGGCGGCTCAGAAACCTGCACGACCGCACTCGTGCTCGTGCTCGTGCTCGTGCTCGTATCGCTTTGTGTGTCGCCCACGACGTACGCGGTCATTTCGCCGCGTTCTGATTTTTTCTTCCACGGTATAGCGCCATATTGTCCAATTGACGCCCTGATCGTGCGCTCGAATGCGCTGCGTGGATCCGGGAAACGCCTTTCCAGCGCAATCGCATAATCTGACGAGCATTGACTGGCTACCGTAGCAGCAACTTCACGAACCGCCATGGCGTGAAAGAACGCTAGCCGCTCGTGCTTCGGAAAGAAACGCGCGCTGAAGTGCGGGAGATCAAACCGCACGGTGAACCCGTAGGTTTGGTCGCGCTTGACCATGCCGTAGACGTCGAACCGATCGACGTCCTTGCGACGGTGGAAGAGAGCGATCATGGACTCCGCGAAGCGATTACGCACGTCACCGTACACATCCACCCCGAAGTCCACGGGAACATGTACGGCGTCATCAGTGACGCGAGCGGGGTAACGCTGCAAATGCTCAAGCAGCCCCTTCGCTGCCACCTCGCACATGTCCCGCATCTCTTCCTTGCTGACGTGAATCGGTAGATCGCTGACGTTCATCGCAGTCGCGGCCGTGATGCAATCACGGTCTCCTTGTCGAGGTCGTATCGATCGCCGGTCACGATATTCATCGGCTGGTCGCCCGGCTCAAAGTTCGCGCGCATTTCGGCGAACGCTTCTGCCGACGGCTTCACGCCCGTGTTTGCCTGCCGATAGCTTGCTAGAAACGCGGAGTTCTCGGCATCGCGCGCTTTCTGGCTCTTCTCTGCGTCGAACGGTTTGCCGACGAACTTCCAGAGATCGAGACACTCCTGCGGCGGCACGCGGTCATTGCTGCGCCAGCGAACGACACCGTCGCGCACCTCGGTCTTCGTATCGAACTGGTCGAGCATGCGCATCGCATCGCGCTGCTGGAATGCATGACGCGGCGCGAGCAGTCCGTTCAGATACTCGCTCGCGGGTGGCTGCACCCACGGCTTTTCGAAATGCGTCGAGCACAGCACGTCATCACCGTCTCTGCGCGCGACGAACTTACCTTGTGCCATCGGAAGGTCCACTTCGATGGACATACCGGCCCTGCCAAACTCCGCGATCGCCTTGCGGCCCAACAACATTGCTTCCGGCTCCGAATTCGCGAATATGAGAACCGGCGCGCTCATCGACGGCTCCACGTTCGAGACGGTCGCGTGGAACTTCATTTCTTCGATCCGGGCGAGGCAAGCCGCATGCGCCTCGTCCTCGGTCGAATAGAGATCCTCCGGGCAACGCATGTTGGGGCGCGGAACCGTCACAACGTCCTTGCCCGCGTTGTAGCGAACCTCGCCGAAGAATCCTTTCCCCTGCCAACTGACCACATTGACCGCGATATCGGCCGGCACGCCGAACTGCGGCTGGCGCTCGTTCTTGTTGTCCTGCGCAGACGTACTCATTTCGCGTTGGCCTACCTTCCCTAGTTTGATTGCGATAATCAGGATGCTTGATGCGGCCGGCAGCGCGACGACCGCAGGAATGACCGGGTCGCCACGCATACGCGCAGCAGTTATTCGATGACCACCATCGAGGATATTTAATTGCCCTGAACGGGGTGACAAAGAAGCGACGACCGGTGGAACGTTGTTCCCGTCGCGGGACGCATAGTCTTGGGCTCTTTGCAGATCGACGGTGCCGTCGTACCGAACGCCTTCTTCGTTCTCGCGGAACAAGGCTAGCGGGACGGCTCCGATGCGGTACTGGCGCAGTGGGTTACGGGCGGCATCGACTTGAAGCGCCGGATTCACGCCATACGGCTTCTCTGTCTTGCCGTCAAGCAACGCCCGCGCGCTTGCAACGTCGATGACAGCAGTCGCCTCGACGATCGTCCGGTACTTGCGGAGGAAGTCGGTATCCATCACTGCTGCCCTCTGGCCTTACATGCGCATGCGCATGCGATTTTGGGGCACGGGTGCTTCGTCCGGCACTTCCCACGAGTTGCTGCCACCAAGGCTCACGACCTCGTTGCCATCGTGGTCAAGGACGTCAGCAGTCATTTGCGGCGGCTTGTAGCCAAGCACCGGGTCTGGCGTGTTTGCGACGATACTGACCAACCGTGCGAGCGTGTGCACTTGCCCCCAACCTTCAACCTTCACTCGCAGCAAGACGTCGTCGATTGCCGCACCGTTTTGGTTGACCTTGAATTCCCATTCCATCCCGGCTCTCCTGTAAGAGGCGATTTGTATTAAATTGCGCGCACGACCGCGATCTTGACGATCAGCGACATGTAGCTCAGCGGCCAGAACAGCACATGGACGACCTTCGCCTTGAACACGTTGTCGAGCGTGTTATACATCGGGTGCCACTGGATCAGATTGCGCAGTACGGTGCGATTCAGAAACACGCCCGCGCCGATGTAGGCGATCATGGTGAACAACGGCGCTTTCGTAAGCGATGCCGCCAAGATGCCGACAATCAACACCGCCCATGCGATTCCGTAATAACCGAGTGCCGTCATCAACGGCATGACGCCACTGTGGCCTGCTGGCTTGCTCTTTTCTGCGATGCTCATGGTTCTCCCCTTCGAGCGTGTTGAGTAAAACTACTGTTGTTCCCGAACCTCCCGGCCGGGCTTAGAAAAACACCTTTGCTAACGCAGGCCACACACCGCCGTATAGCGTCACGGCGCTAGCTAGTGCGATCGCGGGGCCGAAGGCGATGGTCTTGTCGCTGTCGCCTTGGTATAGCGACACGACGGCCGCATGAATCAATCCGATGACGCAAGAAAGCGCGAGAATCTGCGGCATAGCGTGAAAGCCAAGCCACGCCCCGACGGCCGCATAGAGCTTCAAATCACCGAGGCCGATGCCGTCTTGCGCCGTCCATAGCCTCACCGCTTGCGATACACACCATAGGACGCCGTATCCGGCCATGGCGCCGATTACCGCTTCCTGTAAAGGAACGAAACCGTTCGAGAGGTTGACGGCCAGTCCAACCCACAGGAGCGGCAACGTGATTGCGTCGGGCAGCAGTCCCTCTTGCATGTCGATTAGCGCTCCGGCGAAAAGCGCGCACGCTAGGCCAAAGGCAGCTAGGGCGTGCCAATGCCAGCCAAAGCGCATCGAGGCAAACAAGCCGAGGCCGACAGTGATTGCTTCGATGACCGGATAGCGAGCGGATATCCGCACGCCGCAATGACCACACCGGCCGCGCAGCAGCGCATAGCTCAGCAGAGGCACGTTGTGCCACGGCCGCAAAGCGGTATGGCATGACGGGCACGATGAGTGGGGAAAGGCAAGGTTGTAAGTGCCTTCCGGCTCGTTGCCATCCTCCTTCGCCCATCGACGCTCAATCATGATTGGCAGTCGATGAACCACTACCGTGAGGAAGCTCCCGACGACGGCACTGAAGTACGCCACGACGAGCAGAAGGACGGGCGTCGGAAGCAGCCTGATTTCGGCCGCAGTCGCGGAAATGTAAGTCGTCAGCATCATTCGCTCTGGTTGGTCGCTGACGCTCAATGAACGCTCTCGATCATGAGGTTAGCGCGACCCGTCTCGACCCCGTGTTGCAGCCGGACGACTGCCCCGGCTCCTGCGCCGGCGCTGAAGTCCCGCAGAAGGTACTCATCGACCTTCTTGTCAGCGCGATGCCGAAGCTCAAGCTCCTGCATTTCTGGGTACGTCTTTGCGAGGTAAGCCGAGATCGCTGCTTCTTCGGTCGGCCGAGCGAATCGGGAGACTTGCGCGTTCACGGTCATGACCCAAGCGAGACAGAACATGTCTGCACGAACCGTCTTCCTCGACCGTGCGCATCGACGAAGCGCTGTGTCGCTGTATGTCTTACGCGCGCTCTTCACACTACGTAGCAAGACGGTGAAGGCGTACGTTGCAACGGCAGGTGCGGATCCAGCGCCGATGAAGCACCACGCGCCCTTGCCGCTCGCGGCCGGGCCAAAGAGTCTTACGCAGCCGAAAGCGTGCGCGACGCTGCCCGCGAGCAACGTCTCCCACGACGCTGGACGGCGCGCTGCGCTTGCAGCGGCGTTCGCCTCATTGATTTTTGAATGCTGAATTTCGCCTTCGTCGATCTCGTGCAACCGCATGAGGGTTTGCGCCTGCCGCAGCGCGGCAGCAGCCTCGTGCTCGTTCGCGCTCGTCGAAAGAGCAAGACACTTTTTGATCTTGTCGAGGATCTTCGCCCTATCAACGCTCATAACGATCGCCAAAGTTTCGATATCTGATGACGGCGCGCGATGCTTCGCGCCTGACCAGCGTTCTGCCCGCACCCACGCCTTCCCCGCGAATCATTGCGGCGTATGCCGGCGCCCCCAATTGGGCCAACAGTTGCGTGATGCGACCGCGTTTTGTCCAGATCCCGCTATCGAAGGTGCCGGCCTGGCCGAGCAGCAGCGGAGACGAACCAAACAGCCCGCTCACACGCCTTTCGAGCGCGAGAAGCGCAGTAATGTGGAAGTGTTCATGTGCCGGGTTTCCGAAGAAGATCGCGCCCTGCGCCGGATTGCCAACGTGCAACATGAGTTGCCCATATGCGCTTGCGTCAGCGTCGTCGATGCGCAGCAGGTACGCGCCAGGCGGAAGAAAACAGTTTTGCCAGTGGGCATATAGCGACGGACGACGAGCCAATCTCTGGAAAATCTGCGCGGCCGTCGTTTGCGACAGCGTTACCGAGCCATGGGCGCCGTCGCGCTCCAGACTCTTGATTCGCACCCACTGTCCATTCGTCGTCACGGAGAAATACTCGCCAACTACGTTGGCGTGCGTACGCCACCCATGCCGGAAATGCTCGGCAAGTGCGTCCAGGTGGATATCAAAGTCGGTCGATGCCCCTGTTTGAGCGAACAAGTGGGGCGTTCGCAGCTCGTCGCCGTCCATGGCGCTCTGAGCGCCTGCCTGTCTTGCCAGTTCTTCCGCCTCATACAGCAAGCGGGTCGGACCTTGCGCAAAGTGGAAGGTAGCTAATGACACGCGAGCGCTGAGTATCAGTGAAATGCTGCTTGCCATTCAGATTCCCTAACCCGTGCTTCGCACCTCGGAGAGTGCCCGCAGCCGCCAACTCTGACGGCTTCCACAAACATGAACCCCTGATTTCTAATTCAGATACAATCGGTCTAAAATTCCGTATCGTTGTAACGATACATGCGAAACGACAAGGAGTCAAACCGATGGATATCCGTTTTCCGGATCCAGTTGTGCAGGAAGTTTTCGCCGACGTTCTCGCGATCCCTGAAAACGCCCACTTGGGCGCGCAACTGACCGAACTCGCCAAGACTTCGTCTGGCGTTCGGACGCTGAGCGCTGCCACGGTCGCCATTGCGAGCGCCCTTCTGCTCGCCAAGACCGCCATGCCGCAGGAAGAAACACGGTTTGTGGCTGCGGTGCGCACGGAGTTGTCATCGCTCAGGTCGGATGCGCGGCTCGTCGAGTACGCGTTTGCATTGATTGCCGCCGATTCAGCAACCGAGAACGACGTCTTCCGCGATCGAAAGCTCATTACAGACGATGTTTTCTGCAAGCGCCTAGCGGCGATCCGTCAAACCCTCCAGCACTGAGGTTCTTATGAAAAGCCTTCAGAGACTCCAGCAACAGATCCTTGCGACAGACGTCGGATTTGGCATCGGCATCTCGCTCACGCCGCGCGCTAACCGACTGCGCACTGCACTTAAGCGCTCGGCTGTGATCGGCGCCACAGCAGCCGGTCTGCTGAGCGCTGGCGCATACGTGAAGGTCGGTCCCGGATCGTATGATCCCCAAAAGCTGTACGTGGGCGATCCGCAGGACAGCCGTGTCATGGCTAGCATCTACGACCACCATCGAGCGTTGCTTGCAGCGCAAGAGCTAACCCTCGAAATCAAGCGGGACATGATTGAAGGAACGGGACAAGGCTCGCTCGAGGAGCAAGCCACACAGCTTCGCGCGGCTCGCGCAGAGGAACAAAGGCTGAAAGGCGAGTTCAGCTTGCAAACTAAGGGGCTCACGCAAGAGCAGATCCGTGAGATTGTCGGAGAGGAACAGGCCGCAGCAGCAGATCACGTCGAGAAAGAATCGGCGCGCGCGCCTCGGCTGAAGTCTTGAGGTGACAGGCGTGCTCACTCCACATTCCATCACCCTCAGCGTCAACATCGACGGCGAGTTCATCAGCCGGCGCGACATTACTTCTGACGTTGATGCCTACGTGCGCGCCATGCGCGTCGTACAGCAGCGCACCGGCATGACGCCGCGCGCAGTGCTCAGCAATCACGCCCCGGTCCACGTGCGCTCAGAAATTGGCGCACTCACAATTGGCCGCGTGTCAGGGATTCCGCACGAGCAGGACTCCGCCCGCGCTCCCGTCGCCCTTGGCGAATGCGAGCACACCTTGTTTTTGCGTCGCGGTGAACAGTGCGTCTTACGGACCGACCTGGGCGATGACCACTACGTCACCTACGCAGCGCTCACCTACGACGTTGTCCCGGCGCTTGTGCTCTCCGACGCACCGATCGTTATGGCAGACCCGCTGCGAGCGCCGCTCGCCGATATAAACGCGATTCGTCTGCTCGAACTGGTACGGGAAAGGGAGCTTAGCGCGACAGAACAGTTTTTTGCGGCCCTGACGATGCCGTCGGTCTGGCAACGACACTGCGGCCAACCAGTCGCGGCCGTCGTCAACCCAACGCCCGAAAGCGCGCGGGAATGTATTTCCTTCGCTCGGAATTTCACCGCGCCGCAGACGCGACTTCGGCAGATTCGCAACTTGTCCACCGCCTGGCAATCGGCCTTTTTCGCAACAGGCGAGGACGACGTCTTTGCAGACGCGGCGGAAGAACTAGCGCAACCGGCAATGGCGCCGCTTGCTCCCGTTGCCCCCATGAACGTCCCGGTCCCCGTCGCTCCGATGGCGACTATCCAGCCGCAAAGAATGCGAATGTAGTCCGGACGCTAGCATATGCTACCGTATGCTAGCACCGCCCTTTTATCGGGAAGAACCGCTGTCGCTTCCCACCTTTGCGCCTTCATCCACGGTTTGCCTGAGCTTTTCGAGCACGTCACAGTATTTCTCGTGCAGATCCGGGCCGTCCGAAGGCGGGTGAAGCGCCTCCGGATTAAGACGCCCTTCGCTGACCGCCATTCTGACCTGCGGGTGTGCATGCCCGACCATCGCCAGCCAACCAGCACAAGGCATCTCGCTGCCCTCGTGAGAGAGATGACACGCGAACCACGAGGCTCCGAAGTCCGGACCCATATTCCTTTCGTCTGGACAGGTCGCGGCCAGCTTCTCCGCCAACTCAAGTGAAAATTCCGGGATGTCGCGCGCGTCCTTGTCTTTGCGCCAAGGGCACGACTCGCAAGGCCGGCCGGCGACCTTGATCTTGCATGCGTCACTCATATCGCCTGTTCCCATCAGTCTGAACGTCCGCGCGGCGGCTTATGAGCACCAAGCCGGTAGTTCACATCAATCCAGTGCTTCGCCCATTCAACGCCGCGCTCGTACGCCTGCCACCTATACACACGGTTTCCGAGGTCAGAGAACACGAAACGCTCGCCATCGTCACGCTCGATCACGACGCCCGACCGAAATAGGCGCTGCTTCGCGATAATGGTAGGGGACGCGTCAATCGTCCAATCCGCGTACCGCTCGAACCGTTTCATGGCTTACTCCTGATCCGGCGTAGTCCCTTTGCTAAACGTCGCTAGTTCCTCGCGACCAAGCGGAGGCAATTCGACGTCGGTGACGATCGGTCCGAGTGCCTCCATGATCCGGTGCCACGCCCTGATCGCCTCTTCGTGATACTCCCGGACGTGCTGCGGATCGCCTGCTGCTTTTTTGGCTTCACTGAGGTGTTGTGCGCGCGTCTCAGCGCCTCCTATCGCATCCCACATCGCTTTCCGCGCATCCGACGTCAAGTAAAGACAATTTGCATCAGCCCAATCGCGGCACTCCTCGATTATCGACGCGTCCTGCCGCGCGCCTAGTAGGCGTTTAACCCGGAGAAATGCCTGCTGATGAGCCTCCATCCTCTTTTCGGCCACTAGCGTTCGCAACGAATGCCGCTGCTTCGAGGTTTCGAGTATCTCGTCGAACTTGTGCGCCGCTTCTCTCTGCAACCGGGTGATTTCTGCAATGTCCTGTTTAGTTGCCACGTTCTCGCCCTTCCTCCGCGCGAAGCTCGGGACAAACTCACGCACAAGCATGCAAACGGCGAAACAGGCTACCCCAATCAAAACATCGACCATGCTCATCGGCGGGCTCACATTCAGTTGACGCTGCCGATGCACTGAAATCGCCACCGGGCAGCGTTGGTTGTGTAGTCGGGCGCACTCCTTCGGACCGCCGCTGATCCGAAGGAGGACACCCATTTGCTTACCTAACTCTGTCAGTGTGGTTTGCTGTCCGGTTCGGCGTTACTCAACTCCGCTTCCCACTGGTCGAGGAAGACCCTTGTCTGTCGGATTGCTTCTGCATCGTCGTCGAGGATATCGGCGTATAGCCTCAAACACATCTGGATGCCGCCTTGCACTGCTGCGGCCGGATGAAGTTCCTTCTTCGCAAGCTCATCCAACGCCGCCTGAAGGTGGTTCACCACCGTTCGCGATGCCTCGTCTACCTCCGCGACAGTCATCGGTCCATCGTTAGGTAACGTTGTCATACGTTCTCCGATTGTCGTCATTGATACCGCTCCGGTCGCTTGAGGCAGTCTTGAAGCGTGACAGCCTCGATCTCACTCGGAGTCTGCTGCTGCATGACTTCCCACACCGTAACGATGATGTCCATATGCGCGTCGATATCGCGCTGGCTATGGTCTCGCAGGATGCTTTTCCACGCAGACTTCGCGAAATCTTCATCCTCGTCCGTGCGTTTGCTTCTGAACGCGTCGCGATCCTGTGCCATCATCAGCGCAAAGTGGGATCGCTCATAACAAAAATCGGTAGGGTGCGCGGTCGCCGCGCCAGTCGCAAGCATTGCTGCCAATGCAACCGCCAGACCAAGAGGTCTCATAGGTTCCTCGCTCAATCGGTTACGCCCTGAGCCGGGGCCGGGAAACCGCGCGATCGTGATAAAGCTCGACGCGATCAGCCTGCCCTGTCGCCAATGCCATTAGGTGCTCGCCGAAGTCCGTAATTCCTGCCTTCGACAACTCTTGCGCTACTCGCATCGATCGACGTTCACTACGGGGCAACAGAATGGCACGTGCTTCTTGGAATGGCGCCGGCATGTCATGCCACAACCAAGGCGCCTTGAAGCTCTCCATAGCCTCGAAAAAGCCGCTTCCAAAGACGGCGCCCTTCGGCATCGCGAACATCTTGTAGTCTCGACGCAGCGACGCAACCATATCAGGGTTGATAGCATATGCACGAAGAAGCCCTCGCAGCGCGACCCGATGTTCCAGACGCATCGCGATGTACTTGGCTGCGGCAAAGTGATGCGAGCCGCCATCATTCATAAGCCACACGCGCTTGTCCCACGCATAGTAGGCAAAGTGGTCGGACGTAGTGCTGCTATGGAGAATCCGGATCTCTCTATGAGCGAGGTTTTCGGCCAGCTTCTCCGGGCTAATTGCGTCGATCATGTGCGGGCATCTTTCCTCGGCGAACGCGTCGGTTGATGCAAACAGCGACAAGTCCGACTGCGAATTAGAAAAGCCGTGGACGTCGGCGATATCGCACTGCCAGTCCTTAACAACTGTCCCCACGCAAATACGCTCGAATTCGGGGCGATGCAATTCATACCCGAGAAAGTCGCCGCCGTAACGCGTCCATCCCATCAACGTACCGCGTCGCGCTCGATCGTAAATGTCGTTCTTCTCGCCAAGCCTGTGCCACTGTGGGACGCTCGATGCGCAGATGCTCGCCGGAACGTCGCTTAAATCGACGCAGAGATCGGGCGTGCTCGCCAGCAGGCGTTGGAGCGTGACTGGCCGGCCGAGGTCTTCCTGCGCGCCGTCCGCCAGCATCTTCAAGATCGATACCATGGTTTGATAGTTGGCCGCTTAGTAGTTGAATTCGAAGTGGCTTACGCCTTCCTGAATCACGTGCGCGGTCATATGCACGCAAATTTGAACAGGTTTAACAGGGCTCGTCGGCCCCTCCATGTGCACCAGAACGTTTTCATAGCTGCAAGCAGGACAAGTCACTTTCGCCGCCAAGTACGGGCCAATCATGTCGATAGCGCTTGATTCGGGCACAAGAGTGGTTGCCATTACTTTTCCTTCCGTGGGCGACCGATTGCCCGTGGTTTGATGACCCGCCCGGTGTTTTGCAGATGCCAGTCTCGCGTCTTCGCGCTGATGTCTTCACGCTTCTGCCGGTACTCCGGCGTGTTGCAATACTCAACCAACGCCGAGAGATACTGGATGGCAGAAGTGCGCTCGGCCGTCGTCTGGAAACTAACCGGGACGGATGCCAGCAGGTCTTCAAGTCCGGCTATAACCCGATCGCCGATCGGTGGTTTGCGCTTTCTTTTCCTTTCAGCCATCGTTGTCGCGCTTGACGGACACGATTGTCGTGGTGTCCGTCCCAATGTTTTCCGACGTCTCAAACCAGTCGTGTGGGCCTTCGTCCTCGACTTGCTGCCTAGCGGCAGTGGCGGACTCCGCTTCGATCACGACTTCGGCATAAGTGACGCGCTTCAGCTTCACGCGGAATGTCTTAGGACCCATCGCTCACCGCTCCAGTGCTCAACGCCGCTCGTGACTCCGACAACGCCAGGTGAAAAGAGATCGAGTTAAATGCGATCAGGATCATTGCCAGCGCCACCGCCGAGGCGAGAACGACGAACCACGGCGTGGCAAATCCACCATCGAAGCCGCCAGCAATCAATGGCGCGACCATTGCAGCAGTCAGCAGCATCTTTTGCGGCAGCGACTTCTTACGCCGCTGCTGCTCAGCGAGCAACGCCCGATACCTCCCCACGTGCGGGTTGCTGGATTCGTCACGCATACTCGTCACGCCGCTCTCTAAGATAAGCAATGGTCCCGACGACTGCGCCCGCGCACAGGATCGCAAGCCAAGCGAGCTTGACGGTCCGGGACAGTTGGCCCATATCGATAAAGAATGACGGGCTCGCGATAAGGAAGTCGGCGAGAAAAACCTGGGTACTCGATTTCAATGTCATTCGCGGTCCCTTGCTTCGGTCCTTCCTCGTTCCACGTGCCGACGTTTCTGGAATCGCCCTTCCCCGTAAAATCTCGCAGCCGCTAGCCACGGCGCAATCATCAACCACAAGGACACAGCCAGTTTCAATGATTCGGGCGTGCGCTCTTCCCCGGCCATCAGGAAGTGGAGAAAGGCAGGGAAATAGCCCGCCATGAACACGAAGACGACGAACTGACTGAGCCTCCGATGGCGATTCGCTACGACGAAGCCGACTAGTGCGCCTACCAACGCGACGATCCCGCCAACCGGCCAAAACCAATCAGTCGCGAACTGTTGCAGTCCATCTCTTTCGAGCTTAGAGGCAACGCAAATTGCAAGGACGCACAGCACGAGGCCAATGAGCACATCGACCGTTAGGAACGCATTAACCTGTCGGATTGTCGAGTTGCTATCTCGGTTTTTCATTTCTATTTCCTGTCGTCGTATTAATGACTTGCGCTGCTTCCGGTCCGCCCATCACAACTCGACTTCAACTCGGTAGCCGCAGTGCTGCATTTCCCGTACGGCGTTTCTGACTTCTGGATGGTTGTCGGCGAGGCCCGAATTGCGAACGATGATCCTATCGACCGGACGACGCAACTGACCAGTCAAATCGCTCGCTCTAAGGCTCTGTACGACCGGCTGGTCTTTCGCATAGTCGATAATGATCGACACGCTGTCGTCGTCGGGAATGAGCGATCCCGCGAACGCTTCCACATCAAGATCATTCGCGCTTTGCGTCATATCGATGGCGTTTGCATCGTCACGCGGTAGCACTGTCATTTTGACCCTCAGTGTTGATGTGGTGGTGCAGATGCATTTCTTGTCTCAGTGCGGCGCGCACGCGACCATGCGACGTAAGCCGCGCCGACGCCGACTCCCGCAAACGTCGATCCAAGCACCAACAGCCACCCGATGAATTGGGTCAACTCCGACAGGCTAGGCAAGTGCGCGCTTCCGATCTGCGCGTGCTCCGTCGCATCGGAGATTAGAATATTCGCTGACCCGATTTGCAGCATGCACGTAGCAACCACGAGCACCGCCGTCACGCCGACCTTCGCCTTACCCATGCGCACGGTTCCCAACAAAACCACAGCCAATCCCGCCATTCCAGCAGCCGTCGCCCAAAGCGGAAGTGCACCACCCAATAGCGCCCCACCACTGCCGAGGAAGTACACGAGCGCAACCACAAGCGCTTCAAGTAGTATGCATTGCGCGAAGCTCAGTTCCTTGAACAACAGGAAAACCGATGCGCCGATGAAATCCATTTTGTTCATGTGCTCTACCACCTCTTGCAAGCCGCAAAAAATGTTGCCGCCGCAACTCCAACAATCCCTGCGTAGATCAGAGCGTTCACGAGTGCAGCCGCGAACGCCTTCAGGTGACCCGCCTCACCGTCCTTCCACTTGTTAAGCAACATTTTCGGGCCCCTTGTATCTTAGGAATTCGACGCGGACCACTTGTGATCTTTGCAGTGAAGCACGCCCGAGCCGTCGCGGTTCATCGTCAATAGACCATCCAGGTCGCATGCAGAGTTTGGTTTCGCGCTGCCTTCATGCACCGTGCTTACCGCCGTGCCGCCGACTGTCGGGCTGCGACTGGTCGATGATTGCACTGCGTTGCCAAGTGCGTCACACGGGAACGCGCGACTCTCGACGACGGGCATCGGCAAACCTTCCTTGGTTTGCTTGTATCGAGTAAGGGCGCACACTCCGTTCTGACGCGTCAGCAGTTCGCCCGAAGCAGCGATAGGCGCTGCTGCACCGACAGGACCAGCGTTGGTCGTTCGCGTGTCGCGGATTACGACGGGATCGGCAGCAGGCAACACGGCGACGACATTGCCTTCCGCCACGGTTCGCTGCAACAGAAGGTCGGGCTTTGATTCGGCATTCGCCGACCCCGCAAAAGCAACGAAACTGACGGCGGAAAACCAAAAAAGCTTTCTCATTTTGAATCCGGTTTATTGGTCTTTGTGGTGGCAGCAAGCCAGGACGGCCTTTTGTCTTATCGTACCAACGATACGGAATTTTCGCAATTTGTTGCGTGCCAGTCAAATTCTTGATGTGCTGCACTGCCGTTACTCGGCGGCGCAGCTCGCAAATGTGCGCGCTGCGATCGCCTTCGGCTTCTCGCGGGCGTTGGCGGGCAGGTACGCGATGTCAGATCCTTTGCGCCATAGAAGGAACGCATGTTTCTCAAGTTTTCCGGCCCATAATTGCTCGGCCAGGAGGTCGTTGTATTCGCTCTTCGAGAAGCCTTTGAGACGATAATCTCCCGCGTTTTCGACGCCCGCCGCGATGACGTAGCAATCGGATGCGTCGCCCGCAAGCGCGGGCACGCAGGTGCTCACGAGCGCCAAGGACGACGCTGCGATGGTCAGTGCTTTTTTCATTGCCTTCGGCCTGCCGAATAACGGCCAGTGTTCGATCCGTGGGTTAACGGCAGAAAAGCGCGGTGACTGAAGCGGCTGGCACTCGATATGCTTGATCGCGAGCGAACGCTCGACGTGAGGGATATACCGTGGACGCCAATCAGTTCATCAAGCAGGCCGGGAAAGACGCCAAGATCATCGATGCGCTCCATTACGCACGCTATGCGCTTGTCGTTCATGACGGAATGACCGTCACCTGCGAAGGCGAGGAATGGCAGTTGAACTTCAGGCAGGAGATAGGGAAGCTCACCGCCGCGATGGAGGCGTTAGGGATCGATACAGCGCTCCTTCACGCGCCTGTACCGCCCGGCACCCCATCACCGGACTGACGGACGAACGGTTTGCAGCCGTTGTATGTCGCGAGCTTAGGTGTTGGGATACATGCCATCGCGCTCGCACAAGCGACCAGACGTTACATGCGCGGCTTCGGGCGACGGGCGGGCGGTTCGGCGACGAACCAGCCCTGCGGTTCCCGCCACTCAAAAACCGTCTCCCCGCAAACCTGGATAGCATCCCCCGTTTCAGCAAGTGCGTCATGCATCGTGGCGCAGGGCCTAGCGTCTCCATCTGCAACGACCGCAATGCTTACTTGCCCTGCCGACTCTATGTTGGCTCGCCCGAATGGACTGCTCATCTCCGCCAGGCGATAGTCGAAATCGTCAATGCCAAGGCCGTGAGCCGCATTCACATACCGCTCTACAAGAGCGCTGTACTCTCGATAGAACGCGTTTCGCAGGGCAACTTCGCCGAGCGCCGCAAGTTCTTCATCAACTTCGTTGTTCAACGCCATCGCAGTTGTCCGTTGTCCTGTTGAAAAAAAACCGACTCAAATGAGTCGGTTCAAAAGTTCTGGCCAATTCCGAGGGCCGTGCCAGAACCTGAGAGAGCTTTCGTTGCCGCAATGTGCGAGACGAATGCGGGCAGTCTACGGGAATTCAGTCAAATCCGCATACGGTTAGACGGGACCACATCAGGCTCGTCTTCGGGCGCTTCCCAACACCACGAGCCCGCGCCGATGGCATAGGTATCCACCGTCTTATCGCCGACCCGGATCGACACCTTGCCATAGACGTCGTCTTCATCGGTCCCTTCGTCGCGAGCGATGAACGCATCCCGCTCTTCGTCATAGCGGATGCCCGGCATCATCTCCATCAGCCGCATTGCCGTGTCTTTCTCGAAGTGCGGCATAGCCCAACCGTTCCACACCAGACCGTTGCTGTACGCCGGCAAGCGCGCATCGTCATCCAGCCACTCGGCGACGATCGTGACGGGTTCGTACGACGGCGTATCCGTGGGCGCGTAGCGCTGCTCGAAGTCCGAGCGAGACATTTTGCGGAGGAAACCTCCGCCTTGGTTGGCGTACTCCACCGTTTCCAGCCCCATGGTTTTGACTTCGACGAGATGACCTCGATCGTCCTTGAAAAGCTGTCGCCGCTGGCCTTCCGTGCTCATCGCTTTCACTTCCTCCCATTCCTTCGCTATTGCGGCATGCACTTCGTCTGGCAGCGCTCGAATGAACCGAACGCTCACCGCATCATGATCCGCGATAAAACGCGTCACCGCGCGCTCGACTTCGGGCCACCCCGGCTCTCGATCACCAATCCAAAACGCGAACGCGGAGCCGTTGCGGCTCCCTACGCCCTCGCTCACTGGCAAGAGGTCTCCGGCCAGATACGTCGGGGTTTGGTCGCTCCAGTCTTCGCCATCCGCTTCGAGTAACATGAGCGGCCCCGTACGGCCGGCGACTCGAAGCGGCGCCTTCGCGCGCGAACTGCCATATGCGTGCACCTCTCGCACCACTGCGGACATCCGCTCCCGTAAGTCATTGACCCTCGACACATACCCTCCATCAATTGACCCTGCCTCATCCGTTGCCACGCTTTTCGTGTCCGACGGCAGATAGCCATCGCTGAGCGCAAGCCGAATGGCTTCACGCATGCTGCTCGCTTCTGCGTGCCCTACCGGCCCCGTGCTGTCGAACCGCGTCAGCCGGAAGCCGCCTGCCTTCGACACATCCGGCCCAACGAGCGCCGTCCGGCCGTCCTTGCGAAAAAAAGACAACGAATCACCGTCGGCGACACCGGCGAGCAAAGCGTCGGCGAGGGACTCGCGCTGACGCCTCTTCTCCCGCACCTCGGCGATGAGTTGGTCCATGTTCGCGACCGGCATTAAGCGCGCCTCCCTTCCGCCCACACCGCTGCCGCCGACGGAAGACCCCGCAACGCGTCGTCGAAATGACGTTTCCGCATGGGATCATGGATGATCCTGCTGACGTGCTCCGGTCGGCAGCCCCACCGCTGCGCAAGAGCGCGATTCGTCCAGCCTTTCGCCGCAATCGCGGCTTTGGCCTCGTTCACCGTCAAAAGACGATCACTGTCAACATCGAGTCCCTGCGCACTCATACCGGCATTCCCTCTTACATCCTCATCTTCGGAGCATGCTGGTACGTGGTCTGCCAGAACTGCTCGAGTCGATCGATTTTGTCGCTCGCCGTGGTGCAGAACTGTCGTAGCGCCTCGGGGCCGTCATGTTCGAGTCGGGCCACATCCTCGCGCAGCGACGCCAGCCCATTCGCATATTCCTCTCGCATACGAGTCATGATTCCGTGCAGCACATCGATCGTGCTGCCGTCGATCACCCCGCTCGTGCGCGCGGACTCCAGCGACTCGGAAAAAGCGCGGTACGAGGCAACGAACGCCTTTGTCAGCGCCTTATGCGATTGCTCGTGGGATCGAGTCCCGCTGAGCGCTCGATCCGTCTCGTCACGGAACGCCATCGCGGCCGGCATGATGCTGGACACACCGTTTTCTAGCCGGTCGGCTCGGAACATCGCCAGTCGCTCAGAGGGCGACGGAATCGCATATTCGGCAGCAACCATCATCGGTTACCTCGCGTTGGTAGCGCGTACGCGCTGAAGTTGGGATTCGATTGCAGGGCGGTCATTGGAGCGCGTGAGCGACGCAAGGATTTGCCCGAGGACCACCGAATTGAACTTGTTGGTCTTCAGGTTTTCGTACTGAAGCTCCGCGATGAACGCCGTCGTCATAAGCTGCTCCCGCTGGAGCTTCGTCGGGTCGGCAACCGCCGATTGCTCGATCACCCAATACGGATTGCGCCAACGGCGACCGGCTTCGAAATCCAGCAGCTCCGCGAGACTCATCTGACCAGTGCTCTTCGCCACATTTGACGCGGTCGCATTGAAGTACTGCGCTGCCGCATCTGACTGCTTGATCTGTTCGATCAGGCTCGCACTGTTCGCAAAGGGCATGTGCGACGCAGTTTCGTCGTTCTGCGCTTTCTCGGCGGCGGACATGTTTGCCTGATATGCCTTCTGCATCGCGATATAGAGCTTGCCGGACTCGGTGGCTGCTTCCGCTCGCGAAATGTTCTCGGGCGGCTGCGGGTCCAGCGACAGCCTCGTGTACGCGCGCGCGGCTTCTTCCTGATCCTTGGTGAACGTGAGATCCGCCGTCTTACCGGCTTGGCCGGCTCCCGTGAAAACCGACTCCGCCTGTGCATCCGCATCAGGCATTGACGACGTCCCGCAACCCGGATAACCAAGCCGCACTTCGAGCGCGGAACAGTATTTCTGCTGGTGAATTGCTGTGCTTGCACGGCGCGAGGCTTCCACGGACGGTGCGGCATCGCTTAGCGCGTGGCCGAGCACGCTGCTCGACACGGACGCCGTGCCGCTGCCACCACCGCGACGGTAGCTCGACGACGTGGCGCCCGCTCCACGAATCGCCTGATTCGCGTAGTTGCTGCCCGAGGTCGAACAAGGGTCGATCGGCAGTTCCGTCTCGCGCGCGATTCTGTCCTGCTCCTGCTGACGCTGAATCTCGATCCCCATCTCCCGCTGCGTGTTCGCAGCTTGAATCATGGATGAGGCGGTCTTTGCACCGACGCCGCCGATATTGCCGTTGATGGTATTAAGCAGCGTGGCAAGGGACGCAAACCCTGTCCCTAGTGCACTGGTAATCGCTGTTGCTGCGGTCCCTACAGCGCCGACGACGCATCCATCGCACACCGCATAGGCACTGCTCGACGAAAAGAGCGCAGCCGCCGCCAGCGCAGTGAGAGTAGCCTGCTTTTTCATTGGAACAGTCTCGTGATGCTGTTGAGGGCACCGCTGATGGCAGAGTTCGCCGCGTTGGTCGTGTTCGACAACAACCCGTCCTTCGCCTGCGTCGTAGCGGAGTTCGCAGCCGCGTCGGTGCCGGACGAAAGGCTGTTTGAGGCGTAGTTCCCGGCGATGCCGGTGACCGTGTTACTGATCGCGCCATTACCGATGATCCCGCTCACAGCCGACTGCGCGGAGTTACGCGCCTGGCTGATCGCGGACTGCGCTGTCGAACGCGCCTTACTGGCTAGCTGCGAACACGTCGATTGCACGATCTTGTTCATGGCGGTCGCGATTAGGGTTGAGCCGCCGATCTCAGTCGGAACGGCCGGCATAGCGGCCAGACACTGATTCTGCAAATCGTTGAGCAACCCAAGCTGCTGATAGCTATTCGCGATGTTATTCAGACGGCGTTGCTGTTCCGCTGACTGCGCAGCTTGCATCTGCGTCTGCATATCGCAAGAACCGGCGAATGCGCTGTTCGCGAGCGCAGCGGCCACCGTCAACACTAGCGCGCGGCAATGAAAGCCTAAGAGAGATTTGCGGGTCATCGCGTCAAAGATCCGTAGGCTGCCAAGCAGCGTGTTCGCGCTTGTCGGCCGGTGTCCAGAAGTATTCGAAGATCGGGTAAAGCTCGATGGTCTCGCCGGGAGTCGGCTTGAAAAGCAACTCAGCGGCACGGACCAGCAGCGGCAGGACAACCTTGTCGGACTCTTCCGGCAGCGTGACCGTCTTTCCCAACAAGCCAGACTGATAGGGTGCGATCGTCGCGGCGATCGGTTCGTTGAACGCGATCACACTGCGGCGGCTCGCGACCTCCACGATCAACGGCAGGAAGCCGTTGCAGTGGAACACATCCGAAGCCGTGCACGACTCTCCGCTGAGCGCGAACGAACATTCAAGCGAGTGCTCGAAGTAGCGAGCCAGCGCCTGGTGATGCTGCACCGGAATCCGGAAACCGTCCATGTTAGAAACCTCGTATCGTACTAATTATACGTATTTTCGAAGACGAAACGAAGTGCGCCGTTCGTCCACATCACCCGTTGCACCGCGAGGATGCGTCGGACGATCCTTAAGCGCGGCGCGGATCTGCGCCAGCACCACCTCCGGCCGTGCGAGCAACGCCTCGCGCAGATGCGTCGTCGAAACGTTATAGGCATCGCAACAGAGTGAGAACGGAACGACAGGATTCTTTGTGCGCTCATTGACCCAATCCAGCGCTCCTGCGTACTCCGCCCGCCGACGGGAAGCCGTCGTCGTTCGGTCGAGCGCATCGGGCAACGGTCTTGCCAAGTCGCTCGCGGTCAGTTCAATCATTTCGAGAGCCAGATCCCGGAAAAATTGCGCGCCCGCGTGCCGCCTCTCCTCGTACGTAAAATCGACGTCGCTCATACTTCCGCTCCGTCCCGCATCTTGCGCAATATCGCCTCGCGCATCTCCTCGGCATCGCCATGGGCGCCCGGAGCATAGGGCATCGCATCTTCGATCGATTTGCGCTCGATATAGTGCGCGTTGAAGAATCGCCACTCCGCGCCCGTGAGCGTGCCTCTGACCCGCTCTATGAACTGAATCAACTGTGACACGTCGTCTCCTATGCTGCCCGAGGCCGAGCAAAGTTGTTTACGGCAAGTTCCGGCTCCGAATCCGGCGCGAGTTCCCTTCGCACGAATGCCACAAAGCCGTCGAATGCAGCGTTGATTGCCTGTCGATCGGCTCCCGTCGGATACGGCGATCGCGAAGCCCCGACGAATCGCTCTTCCTCCGTACCGTGCACGAGGTAGTCATCGCGCTGGCCTTTCTGCTCGCAGCGGTCCTGCACGTAAGATTCAAAGGCGCGCGCCGCAAGCTCGCGAACAGAGGACCAGTAGACCTTTGACTTGCCGTCGTCGAGCGTGTCCGCATCCGTGAAATACTTCGTCCGCGCGATCTTCGTCATCAATTCCGACGCGAGCAGCGTATCGCGGTCTTTCGCCAGCGCAAAAGCATCAGGCGCACCACGAAGCACATCGCCGATTGCGCGAAGCGCGTCCCGCAGAGAAGAGGTATCGCTGCGGTTGAGCGCCCTTTCCGGCTGCATTGCGGCCAGCCGCTCGACCAGCGGGTGTTGGATCCCGAGGCCCATCCTCGGTGCGTTCCCCTGTTCGATCTGCTGCCATGCAGTTTCCGCGTAGCGCTGCGCCAGTTCGTTTCTGATCTTGGCTTCCTTGCTCGGCATAAGGACGAAAAGCGCGCTCCGGACCCCGCCGACCAGGTTGTAAAACGTCTTGTTCAGCGCATTGCCCGCGATGATTCGTGCTTCGTCTTCCGTCAGTGTGCGAAGCGACATCGAATTCACCATATCGACGAGCGGCGCCAGGCGCTCTTTCATATCGGTCGGGACATAACTGCTTTGCGCAATCCCCGCCGACGAGGCCGATTTGGTTGCCCGCTTTTCCGACAGGAAAAGCTCGGTGGCGAAATAGCTGCTGCTGACGCGACCACCATACGACGCTTCTTTGACTACCTGCCGCACGTGGTTTGCCAGATGATCGTCGAGCGCGTGAAAGAACTCGTGCGCAAGCGATCCGGCACCGTTAAGGCGCGTGAGGTTGATAACCTTGCGCGCCGGTTCATAGTGTGCGGCAAATTTCCCGACTCCTCGCGACCCAAACGCTACGGCGAGTGACCCGTCGAGACTAAGAAACTTCTTTTCGACACCAAGAACGCGCGCGAGCGTGGAAAGTGAGTCGAACGCACGATTGAGCACGTCCTGCCGCTCGATATCCGGCAACCAGTTTCCGAACTCGCACGCCCGAAATCCGAATGCCTCAAGAAAATCGTCTGGCTTCACGTCACGGCCGTCGCGGTCGTCCGGCAACCCCGAGCGCACCAGGTGATCGAGATGAGGCCGCGACAGGTAATGACTTTCGTCGTCAGACTCGCGCGCCTTCATCGTGTTCGCGCGGCGCTGATTCGCCTTGTCTTGCTTGGACTCGATCAGATCGTACAGAGCATCCGAACTGAGTGAACGCCCAGGCACGCGTTCGTCACCGATCTGGTGGTAGTGCGAGTCATACAGCGACTTTGCGGTGCGATAACCGCGTGACGGGTTGTACAGATATGAGTCAATGAAACGCCAAGACTTGCTGTCTTGAAACACCGCTTGAAACGGCGCGTTAAGGCCCATGCTCCTGCGCCAGAAACTGGTCCCTCGTTCCCCTTCGGTCTTGTCATAAAGCAACCCTGCATCAACGATCGCACGACAGTACGGTCCATCCCGCTCGCCAAGATCGTCAATGTCATTGGGCTCTTTCAGCGTCTCCGAAATGTCGCGCAGCTTTGTGACGAATTCGATATATGCGGGTGCGTCCTTGGCATCCGTGATCTTTGCCGGAAGGTCACGACGCATAGCGTTCACGAATAGCGCGACACGCGCATCGACGCCAGCTTCCCGATGTTCACTCAGTGATCGACGCGGCCAGATATTGTCTTTGCTGACAAGCTCCAGCTTCTCGCGCTCGTTCATTGCATCGAGGTCGGTGACAGCAAGCGCCTTCGCGTAGAAATCTTTGCGCGCCCCGCCAATCTTCTCACCCGCGTCTTCAATGCGCTGACGCTGACGCTCTTCGCTCTTAACGGGCCGTCGCGGACGTGCGGCAGGATCGAGCGCAGGCTCTGGAGCTTCAGTCGCAGGAACCCTCGACGACTCTGTCGCGGTTGCCGCGACCGGCTCGGCCGCTTTCCGGGACGCTTGGCTAGTGTCGCTATCGATCGAAGCGGCGGCTTCCGCAAGCACGACCAGCTTCCGACGGTTGACGAGGATATGGGTCTCTTTGAACCGCAGCGACTGCTGAAGGCCCATTATTGCGTCGCTCTGGTACGCAATCTCGATGTCGTAGTCCGACATTGCTTGGACGTCGCGCTCGCGCAGGTCGTTGTACCAATCAACGTCCTTTTGCAAGGTCGCGCGCAGTTCCGCTTCGATCGCAGTGACCTTTGCAACGGCAGCCGCTGGCTTGCGAGGAAGCGCGAATTCCTTCAAGTACCACTCTCGCGTTTTCTCGGAGACAGGCTCGTCAAACGGCTTGTCTGCGTACTCGCGCGGGAATCCTGCGACGACGGCGGCTACTTCGGCGGGATCGACAGCCGATCGCGTCTCTTCCGCCATCTCGTGCAGTGTCTTGCGTGGCTTCTTCTCTTCTTCCTCGTCCGGTGCTTTCCCACGCGGTGGCTTAGCCGTGGGACGGGGCTTGCGTTCAGGCGTCGTGGCGGGAGCCGGTTTAAGAAGCGCGAGCAACAACTTAGCTTCGCCGTCGTCCAGCCGTTCGTCCATCCCGATCTGTTCGATCATGCCGGCCGGTATCTGCCCGTCCGACTTTTCGATGTGCTCGCGGTAGCTGTCGAACTGCGCACTGCGCTTTTCGGCCGCAGCGGGATTCGACTCTGGGACGGGAGGTTTCGGAGCGCTGGCGCCGTTCAACAGGAAGGCGTCAAGCGTGGCGTTGTCGTCGAAGAGGTCGAGATCCTCGTACCCGATGAGGAAATCGCCCGTGTCCATCTCGACGATATCGCGCTTCGGGTCGAATCCGGGAAACCATGCGAAAAGCTCGGAGGTCTTGAACGACGGGCGATCGCCCATCCACAAGCCACCTTCGCGCTTCTCGAATCCATGCGCGGACAGGTCGCTGCGCGAATAGCCGCGCACGACGAGTCGATTCCGGCCGTCTGGCGGGCATTGCCCGGCTATTAGCATCTCTGCGCCATCGTAGCGCGCGAGACTAACCCATCGACGCAACGCCATTGCGCTTATCCTCGGAACGCTTGACGGACCCGATTCGATGCTTTGTCAGCCTCGATCGCTTGCAGGACCGGCTCGACTTCTGCCGACGCCTCGTAATACCAGCGTTGGGCGTTCAGGAGGTTCTCGCGGCTCGGTTGCACGCCGATCGCCATGTACCCGGTCAAGCGGGCAAGATGGTCTCCGGTCTTTCGCAGATTGCGCACCAGTTCAATGTTTTCGTCCAAAGCCATGTTGTGCCTCAAGTTTGCTGCTCTTCAATTAAGTGTTCTGCGGTGCTCGGGTCAACGATGAACACCTCTTCATCGAACTCTTCCCGGTCGTCGGTCAGCTTCAACTCATCGGCTTGGCGGAAACACACACGAAGTGTTCGAAGCGTTGCCGCCAGGTCGATGCGCTCACCGGTTGCGGTCCGCGTCAATGAATCGTCGTCGAGCGAAAAATTCGGATACAGCCGCCCGTGAATTCCGTGGTGGGTGAGGAATCGAATCCCTGTCGGGTCCAGAGAGATCGACGCAATCTCGTTTCCGTGTAGGTGGGCCTCGAAATCGATGCGGCCCACAGCTTCCGATGCGCGATGCAGCAACGTTCTTGCTTGGGCCGGCAGCGCGAACTCCGCGATCAGCGCCATGAGCCTCGTTCTCAGAACCCCTTCCAATGCGCGTTCTTTCATCGTCAGTCGATCCATTTCGAGTTCTTGCACTTCGGGTAGGCGTTACACCCCAACACCTTTTTCCCCGACGGAAGCCGCTTGCCTTGCATCGTTCCCTTTCCGCACTTGTCGCACTTCTCACCGTGTCCCTCCAGAGTCGCGTCTAGCTCGGGCCTCGGCTTGTCCTCAATTGTCTTGACGCCGAGCTTTTGAACGTCAAAGTTCAATCCTTCCATCTTCTCCACCAGCTTCGTCGCCATGTTCCGGATCATCGCGTCGAACTGCTTCCGGGTCATTTGCCCCTGCTCGATCAAACCCAACGCCATTTCCCATTTCGCCGTGGTCACCGGATCGGAAAGCTCACGCGGCAGACGAAGGATCAGCTCGATCCCCAAGTCTGTGGGCACTAACTCCCTGCCCTTAGTGACGATGTACTTTCGTGCCTTGAGCGTCTCGATGATCGCGTCTCGGGTGCGCTCGGTGCCGATGCCTTTGGTGTCTCGCAGGATCTTCCGGTCATCCTCGCTCGTCACAAATCGATGAATGTTTGTCATCGCGGAGATGAGCGTGCCGTCTGTAAATCGCTTGGGCGGCGTTGTCTGCGCTTCTCGCAGCTTGGCAACAGCGCCCCTTAGCTTCTGTCCAACTTGGTATGTCATGAGCACTCGCTCGTTTCAGGCCGTGACGCCCGCCGGGCAGCGCCGGCAAGGGTCATCGGCAATACCTGCAAACGAATCCGGCAGATTAGTTGACTGTTGGGCAACTTATTCCGTATAGTAGTAAGGATACGTACATCAATCATCCCGATTATATCGATTCCGCTATCGCTGTCCAGTGAGGAAGCGCTATCGGAGCCATCGAAATGTACGTTGCCAAACGCTTTTCGCTGACTGCCCTGGCCCGGCTTCGCCGTTGAGTGCTTCGTAGCATAGGCGGTTGGGCGTCAGAACGTTAGTTGCGTCCGGACGCCAGCGCGCGCCTTCGTGATTGTCGCTTCCCGCAAAAGCTCACCTCATCGCCTGTATAAGCTCACCTTTGGACGGCCCTGCTTGCGCGGTAACTTAAACTGACCTACCATCCGGGCAAATAACCTCCGCCCGATCATGCAATTTCCTAAAGGCGACGTCCGTCGGCTGCTTACCGTCGCTCATGCGATTGCCACCATGGAGCGCCCCACGCTCTCATCTCTGTCCGCAAAGATCGGCCACCACAAACAGTCGATATCCGATGATGTGACGAAGCTCCGAACGCAACTTGGTGTCGTGATCGAAAAAGAAGACGCCGTGTATCGGCTCGTCTCGTGGGGTCCGGTCATCAACGGACCGGCTGTCGAGAAATTCCTTAAAGCCACCAACGCCGAATAACGCTCCAACATCCGGCGCATCGAAAATGCTTGCGAGGTAAGTTTAACTGACCTACGATAGCAGTACATCCACGGTGAGTCGCATGGTCAAAACTATCTCGGAACAAGTCTTCGACGACGGCGGTTACGCCGGCAGCTTCAAGAGCCAAGATTGGATCTTCGGCATCAACTACGTTGCCGGCGAGATCCGCGTCCATCGCATTAGCGGTGGCCCGAAGTGCTTCGGAAATCGCGCACTCTCCATCCGCAAAGCCGCTCAGATCCGCGCCATCGAGCACGCCGCTGAGCGCATTGCGTCCTTGCCGCGTAACTGGCACGACTGCCATCGCGCACTGTACAAAACCGCATGAGTAGACCGCAAAATCAAAAATGTCCAAAGCCGAAAAACCGATTCAACGACTGTCGAACGACTATTCCGAAGCATCACAGTCAGAACGCGATCTTTTCGCGGTCAAACTGAGCGACGGTGGATGGAGCATCGCCGATGGCATTGGCTCCAACATGACGCCTGACGACGAGAAGGAACTTGCGGGCTGGCATCTTCCGGTCCGTTTCGACAACGAAGAAGCGGCCCTGCTCGCGATCGAATGTGGCCCCCACGCGATGTTTGACATCAACCTGTCGGGGGTGTGGGCGCAGCACTGCATCGCTCACGGTGCGGTCGAATGCGGCGCGTATGGCGCCCCAAGGGCGAACGAATGACGCGCGAACCGATTATCGAAAACGGCAGAGTTGTCGGCCACACGGTCACGACTGAAGCCGTCTACATCACCGTCCGTGACAACCGCGGATACGAGTCAATTATCATGATCCACCCGCGCGAGACGGTCATTGAACCGCTCGCACGGCAGAGCAAGATATTCGACGAGGCGGCGTAGCACTATCTCAGAACCGGGCATCACCTGGCGCGTTCCCGCTACTCGATCATGAGCGGCGCGAACAGGGAACGCGCCACCCATCCCTGAACCGCCGACGACACGTCGTTATACGGCCAACGCACTGCCGGCCTTTGGCTTCTTGAAGTGCACGATCGCCACCTCCAACGACGCGAAGAATGCCAAACACAAAGAGACAGCCAGCGCGAAAAGCGAAGCTCGGAAGACTGACCGCGCCTTTTTCGCTTGCTCCATCAACGCATGAACCTGCTCGCGACGCTGGCGTAGTTCTTTTGTCAAAACTGGTGCCCCGTCGCGACCTTTCGCGACTTGCGCTTCCGTTCCTTTCTCTGCGGAATCGCTCGGCAACGCGGCCGTCAAGGTGGCTGCGAGTACGGCGTTTGAACTTCCACTCAGAGACGACAACGCCGTCGCTGCGCTGATCGTCGTGCCGATGATACTAGCCAACAGTACTGTCGCGACGACCTTGCCTCTCATCGCTTCCTTCTTGCCTTTGAACATCATTGCGTCCTTCCTGGTTGAAACCGAATCACTTCGCCTGCGGCCGCGAGGCTCTTCACGGTGAATGACGCCCCCTGCACTTCAGCCTCTGTCGCTAGTTCTAATTGCTGGTCATGGATCTCCAGCGCGGTGCAGATGGCGTTGTACGCGCGGTCTGACAAGAACCAGCGCCCTACCTGTCGGCTTGGGCCTTCTGCGGCCACTAGCTCGCCCTGCGCGGCCTTGATGATCGCAATTTCGTCACGCCCGAATCCGCGATCGCAGAGCACCATGGCCACATTTAATGCCTCGGCAAGCCGTCCCATGTCCGCATCGGTGCCGCGCCCCTCGTGCACGGCCCGGAGCGCCATGTGATGACCTATCGCGAGCTTCTGAATACGCGAGGCACTCAACGGAATTTGTGCCGCGAACGCGCGCACGAATGGACTGGCGTCCCTCCTCGCGTGATGGATCTTCGCTCCGCGCTTACGCATCATTCACCTCAAAAGCACACACGTGGTTGGCGAGATGGTTCCGCCTCGCTCTGCTCCTCAGTGGCAGAACGCTGAACTTCGCTCCACGCCCCCGGAAACCGGTCGGGGAAGGTCTGAAGCGCATTGAGGCAGTACCAACCCTCATCAAACTCGCCCGACTCGATATCGGCGCGTCCCACGCCTGCGCTGCTGACGATTCGACCGGTCACGTCGCGCACTTCGAATCCGCCGTCGTCATACGTGAAGTCCTTCGAACCCTTGTTGAATTCGATCAAGACAAGACCGCCTACTCGCGCATGCGCATCGGCACCGGCCGACAGCATCTCCATCGGCACAGTCGGAGTCTCATGATGGCCGGCCCAATACTGGCCGTCGTCGCGCACTCGAATCCACAGGTTGAAGAGCCCGGCGCTCCGCGTTTCCTCGTCCGGCGCATTGCTATTCCACCACCGGCAAAGCTCGATCGCCGCAGGATGGGCCTCGCAGTGCCCCATGACGCCCGCTCCTTCTTTGGCAAAGTCACTACCGCGCCCAAAGGGGATTTCGCGCGCGAGCGTTACAGCGCGCTCGAACACGCTTGCAGGCATTTCGATACTCGCATTGCGTATGTGCAGATCGGCGCCCGCTTCGACGCACGGCTGCTGCGCGACCTCGTGCAGTTGTTCGTCCTCAAACTGCGCAATCGTCCATAGCTCGGACACTGTTTGAGACGGCAACGTGATGCGCTCCACGAATTGAAGCCCTACCTCCTCGTCATCGTCCCACCAGTGCGCGTCGAACACATTGCCCCGTCGATACTCGGACAGCGCCGACAGCGAGTGCGGCGTGTACGGCTTTGAGTGAATCGGAAGCACTTCGCCGCGAGTGTCTTTCGGCCAGCAGGCTGTGTCGAGCGTGTAAGTCCTGCCGGCGCCAGGCGCAAGGGTCACCTCCAAGCCGTGTCGAGCGACGAAAACGTACGAGGGGTGAATCGTGGCCGGCGCGAAAGTCCATTCAAATTCCAGATCGAAGTCCGAGACATCCTCCGGAACCGGTACGATCCATCCGATTCGAATATCCTCTGACCCTCCCACCAAGAAGCGGCGGTTGGGATAAGGCTGGCGAATCTTGATGCCACCTTCAGGACAGATCTCGACGCCACGCGACGCCAACGCCAACGAACGCACGCGCAGTGTCACGTCATCAGGACCGACGAAGTCGATCGACTCTTCGGGACATAAAAACTGCGGCAGAACGTGCACGATACGTCGATCGACGTCGCCCTTTGGCAGCGGACGACCGTCGGCCGATCGCACCTCTACGCTGCCGTCCGCGCTCTTGAACAGGCCGAACTTCATTGCCATCTGACCACCCTTATTGCGTTATGCAACGACACCGAATCCGAATCTAAGCGATGGTGTGCCGCTTGCGTCGAACACGAGAAATTTGCAGCGCTATCGCAGCGCCTAACGCGCCGAGCGCGTATGGAACGAATGGATGAATGTGGATGCGCCACCAAGCTGTATCGGCGTTATGCGCGTCTTCAAAGCGCAATGCCGACGCGCGCGAGCCGTTGATACTGGCGATTCTTTCGCGTAACTGCCTCGCCTCACGAATGCTCATAGAGGGATCGGACTCGATCGCTTGTTCGTATTCGTGCATCGTGCTCGCGCTCACTGAAGCGAGTTTGCCTATCTGCGCGATCTCAACCTGGCTCGCGGGCAGTCGGTCCCGTAGCATCATCGCTCCTGTGACAGCGATCAGCGCGAGCAACAACATTTCCTTCGCTCCCAACGTGATTGCTTTCATCGAAGCCGCCTACTTCAGTTGAACGTTCACAAACCGGGAGTTCAGCGCGCCCTTTTTGTCCATGTAAGCAGCGATGGTCTGCTGCGGCGTGATGAACTTCAAAACCTTGTCCTCGATGTTGAGCTTCTTGCACGACGCCGACCAGTAATAGCTGTCAATGCCAAGCAGGATCTTCGTGCTGACCGTCGTGATGACGCCTTCCGGGAAGTCGGACGGTGTCTGCGCGGCGCACCAGAGAGCCAGTCCGAACTTCCGCAGTTCCTTCGCGATTTTGTTGTAGATGCTGTCGGGGTTATCGTCAAAGACGACCGGAGCCTCGTCGAGGCCGATGATTTCCTTTATCTCGCCTTGCAGACCGCTGAGCTTGCGCTGCCGCGCGATGTGTTGCGCGCGGACTTTTGCGAAAATGAACTTGTCCTGTTCGTCGAGGTTGGTCAGGTCGTACGACCAGACTTTGGCATTCGGGTCGAACGGCGGGGGATTGGCGTTGAAGATCCCGGTTGCCTTCAGATTCTTCAGCCTGTCGATGACGCCCTTCAGCACTTCCTTGGAGTCGTACTTGATCAGATCTTCGAACTCACGACCCGTCTCGATCGACGAAACATAGTTAGTCACCTTGTCGAGAAACTTGGCTTTTGCCGCGTCAAGCACCTTTTGCGCTTGTTCCTTGTCATCGACGTCGAACTTCTTGCTCTTCGAGGTCGCGGCGTTGTTCATCGTCGATGCGGCCTTATTCATCTCTTCAAGAGCGGCAACAGCGCGCGTGCCCTGCTCGTTGACGTTCAGGCCACCATACATCGCTTTGAGCTTGCGCTCGCCCAATCCAATAGCATCGTCAAGCGTCGGATAGTAGCGTTGCATGTCGCTCCACCGCCGCTCCGCCCAAAGCGCGGTGCGCATGGATTCCGTCATTTCCTCGCGGACCCACGATTCCGGATGCTCTTCGGAAATCCCATATACCGCGTAGACGTCCGTCAGCAAATTGCGCATGCAGGCTTGTTGCCTGTCCATGAGCTTGCGCGACTCTTGACCGATCGTCTGGATCAGAAAGTTGATCTGACGATCGACACCGCCCGACTTCGGATTCGGATCGAGCACGAGCGGGTTGTATCCGTATCGGGTCGCCCGCGAGAATTCAACGCGGCTCTCGCCCGGCACCATCAGGTCACCGTGGACGTCGAGGTTGTGATAACGCTCGAACCCCGGCGCGGCCGTTTTGATGGCTTCGCTGATGAACCGCAGAAGCTGATAGGACTTGCCCGTACCGGACTTGCCGCACAGGATCAGATGCGGGTTGATGAGTTCTTCCGAGTTCCAGTAGACCGGGACGTCCTTGTTATCCTTTTTTCGGAGGTAGTCGTTGTAGCCGAGGAAAATTTTCATTCGTAGTCAGCGCACCGATTAAGCACGGCGAGCCCTTCTGAGGCCGCGAACGGCAGCGATGGAAAGAGAAGCGACGGCCAGACCGGAGATCCACAGCACGGCCACTAGCTGGAGCTTCGCGCGTTCGATCAACTCGTCGTCGGGCGAGCTTTGAAAATACGACTCGATGTGCTCGCAGATGAACATGGTATGAGGGACTGGCATCGCGGCAAGCGTGCCGCAGGCGATCGCCCAAACGACAAACCCGGCTACGAGGCCGGGTTTTAGACGCAATCTGCCGCTCACGCAGCGCGCTCCACTGGCGCGGGCACCGCGCGCAACGCTTGGATCTCCGCGTGCGTCGCATGCTGTAGCTCGGGATGCGACTCGCCATCCGCCGAAGCAACAACGTTGGGAACAATGTACGTCAGTTGACCATTGACGATCGCGCCCTCTTCCATCGCGATCGACGAGTAGTGCACGTTGCCATTGATCATGCCGGATCCGCGTACGATCAGGCGGTCTACGAAGACGTCGCCATCAACCTGCCCGCCGACGACCGCGACGCTCGCTCGGAGCGTCCCGAGAATGCGGCCGGTGTCGGTCATCACCATTTGCGCGTCGCCTTCAAGCGTCACATTACCCGTGACCATGCACTTAAGCAGGAAGCTTTCGGCCATCACCATGTCGCCGGTGAAGGTCGCGCCGTGCGGCAGCACGGTATGGATATCCGTCTCGCTCGCGCGCGACACGGCTACCCCGGATCCCGGCACGGCGCGAGCGCCGTTCGAGGTGGTCGACTGCATCTCGGTCACAGGATGCGGGGCGTGCGCTGCGGCGCTACCGGCGCGCTCGACGTGCGCGGGTGCGGCGACAGCCGGCCGTTGAGGCGGCGTTATCGACGCAGAAACGCGGCGAACCGGCGCGGTCGGCGCTGCTGCCTGACGTGGCGGAGGCGGTGCGTCGTTGATCGACTGCATGCGCACTGCTGGCGCGCGCTTTACCAAGCCCAAATTGAGAGCCACGCGGGTAATAAGGCTTTGCTGTGCCATGTTCGACTCAGTTTGATACGTTGATGATGCGGTGATTGGTGACGATCGCGTGGCTTTCGGGGTCCACTGCAACCACCGTTTCACCGGTACGCAGTGCCTGGCCGACGGTGACTTGTTGCCCGCCAGCGAGCGAAACCGCGCCCTTCGTCAAACTTGTGATGCCGATCGAACGCGCGCTCACTGTCTCGACGGGCAATGCGCCAATATCGACGGTGGCGGCTTCTTTCACTGCCGCAACGGTCGCGTGCACCGCCTTCAGTGCAGTCGCCGCTTCTTCACGAGCCGCGTGCGAGGACGATTTGCGCGCCTGAAGCGCGCCAAGCTTGTCGTCCAAGTCTTGGATCGTGGATTCGAGTTCAGAAATGCGCTGACGGTTTTGCTCAGCGACTGCCCGGCCTGCGACGGCGACCTGCATAAGGCGATCGCGCTTCGCCTGGTCTGGCGACGGTTCCGCCGACGGCTGCGCCGGTTTTGTCGCGTGGGGCGTCTCGGCCGCAGGCACGGCCTGCGATTGCGCGGGCGCTCGCAGTGGGGCCGCGCTGCGTTCCGCGTGCGTCCGGGCGGAAGTCGCCGGTTCCGACCACGCATGCATAGCGGTCGGCCCGAACTTCCACGCCGAGAAACCACCGCCGAGCAACACCAGAACCACGAGCAGCTTGCCGAGCGGCGTCATTGCCATGGCTTCCGTTTGCTCGTCGCCGCCAGCGCCAGCGGGAGAAAGAGTATTTTCCATCTGTCTAAATCCTAGTTTTCCGTATCCTGACTACGATACGCAACTGACAGCATGTTCGCAAGTTTTTGCTTGCCAGTCAAGAAAATGGCAATCTGACCGTTGCATAAGCCGTTCGCGATGCTGGCGACCTTGTCCGCCGTCGGTGTCTCGCCCGTGTGTTGACAGCACGAGGGCGCTCGCAGAAAGTGGGACAATTCGTCAGGAAGCCGCGACGTCAAAGCCGGACGTATCTGCCAGAGGAGGTCCACATCTAATGCAGGATTCCACCAAGAGCGCTTCGACCCGAGTAATCCGTCCCACAGACGAGGAGGAAGCAGCAATCCAGCGCGGAATTGTGGCAGACCCGGATAACCCGGAATGACTTCCGAAGAGATCCTAGCGAAACGACCTTTTCAGAGATCAGCCGGGCCGAAGAAAAAGCAAGCTGCTGAGTGGCGAACGCGAGTAACGACCCATCCCCGCTAGGTCGATAAGTCAGGTTGGGTCTTACTTTCGCAGCCGACCACGGCGCGGCGCAACAGCATCGAGATTATCCAGCCAATCACGTACGTCACCGGCTCGCCACCGCACGCAGCGGTGTCGGTTCATTGCCGGACGTGGAAACTCTCCTTGCATGTTCCGCTGGTAGAACGCCCCAGGCGTGATGCCGAGTAGGCATGCGAACTCTTTCGGCGAAATCAGCGCACTCGGGTCTAGCTGTCCGAACGTCACGCGGAAATCGTTGGCGGAACAACCCTCTGATTGCATTTGCGCACTCCCATATGAATCACGCCGTCTGATTCGAGATGTTAGGAGCCTCATTGCTTTTGGCACATGGCGCATAAAGCGGGGTTTCGAAGTGCTCCGATAAAGCGGGTCCGCCGCAAACCTCGCGACGCCAACGTTACATTGCTACCGCTTGCTACCATACGATATCAGACGGTAGCAACCGAAACATCGGCCGAGATCGGAGTCCACCCTCTCGTGCTTGCCGGTAGACTGGCACTACCAAAAGGACGACGACAGCGACGGATGAAAATCGAATACCGAGAATGGACAATCGACTCCCACCCCGAGAAAAAGGGTTTCCACTGGCACACGTGGGTTGAGGTCGAACGCGGGCCATGGGAGGACGAAGACAACGGACAGATCTTCCACTTTTTTGACATCGGCTATTTCGACACCGAGGACGCCGCACACGACCGAGGATTCGCGTGGGCGAAGGCTTGGCTCGACGACAATTTTTAGCTTGGGTTCCGCCTTGCGCCTCAGTGGCCGCTAGTCAGTCTGCGTTACCCAGGTCGATCATGAAACACGCCTCTGCCTTTCCCGCTACCAATATCCGACTGGGCGTGAAGTATGCCGCCACTATCGGATCAACAGCGATTGGATCCCTAGTTGGTCGAGGCGGGAGTGCATAGTACTGCACCGACATAGCCGTTGGAAGGTCGAATCGAAGATAGGCGATCGGCGGCTTTGCTCGGTCGCGTTTGAACTCCGCCACCGACGCGGTTGGCAGATCCAACACCGCGCTGGATCTGTCGACCGGCGTCCCTCTCGGAGTGGCTAGCGGAACCCGACAGTAGTCCCCAGCAAAAAGCGCGTCACTCGCTTCGTTGACTGTAAGACGCCGTGGAACAGGGCATGTAGCATCCGGACTAGCTGCCGTTATCGCCTTTATTACCGGGCTCAGATCCACTCCGAACGGCAGTGGGTCATCAATCAGGTGTCGCTGCACATCCAATAGGCCGCGACTAATCAAAGCGTTGGGCTTTACACGCGAGCACTTCGCGGGATCCCCGCTAGTGCACGCGGTTTCACATCTGGCCAATTCGTCCTCTAAGGGCGGCCTGGGTTCAGGCTTTTGATAGGGCGGTGCAGCGTTACAGGTCGCATCGTCTTCGAAGCAAGCTTTTGCAACTTCGAACGTATATCTCTGAATGAGATTGTTCTGCTTAACATATTGACAACCCAAAAACTTTGGTTGGCCCCCTTCGTCCAACCTATCCGGACGCCCACCTTTTATTCCAGTTTTAGGCGTCGGGCGCACGAGGATGGGCGTGTAAGTCGTTTGGGCAGGCTGAGGCAATTGACTATCGATGGTTGTTTTTATCGTTGCAAGTATATTTTTATCGGCATGGAAGTTGTACCCGTTTATCTGCGTGTTTGCTTCGTCGTAAGGAACACGCCCCCACTTCTCGGAGGGAATGCTCGAACCTCCTTCGGCCGGCCAGCCACATGCTGCATTTACACTGGATTGCAGCCCCAAGCACTCGTCCGCCGTTATGCAATGGCGCGGAGGAGGAGGCTTAGGAACGTCGTAATGACACGCGGATGAGACAGCAACCATCATGAACCAACCAAGCACTCGATGGATGGATAGCCGCATGACCGTCTCCACGAAATGTTTTTAGTTTTCCTCGCCAAATCAGCATAGCAAAGATGACGCGCAAGTAAAGAACATTACGTTTGCCAATCTGAACGAATTTGTCTACAGCGGCCTTCGTATGACGAATTGATGCGAGAAGCTTCTTAACGTCCATAAATCCGATAGACTTCTGAGCGCTTGCGCAAGCAAAGCAAAGGCGCCGCTGAATTCGTTAGTTTGTTTGACCAAGGAGCTTTCGATGTCTGACGACAAAAAAAACCGTGGGCCGGCTGACCGAAGCCGAATCAATGTCAACGAGGACTACGAGCTACGCTACTGGAGCGGCAAGTTTGGCTGTAGCCATGACCAGCTTAAAGCAGCCGTCGAGAAAGTCGGAGTAATGGCGGCCGACGTGGAGGCTTACCTGAAAAAGAGCAAGTAAGGCAACCCCATGCAGGGTCGCTGTCGGCCCTGCATGGTCGGACGCTTCGATCGCACTCGCACCACTAGGGGCGAATCGCGGAGCCACCAAGGATAGTCATAAGCGTTCTCGCATTGCGCTGTCCCTGATCGCCGTTGTTGTTATTGAAGACCACGTGTGTTTTTTCGACATGCTTATCAATCTCGATAATTCGCCCCACGAGATCCCCAAGCTCTTCGTCGTTATAGTCGTAGTCAAACCGCGATGAGGCTGCGGTCGCTCCCTTGACGTTCCAAGTCTCGTGATTGCGGCCATGCAGCCGGATCAACGCAAGGCGTGGATTCGTCACTTCCCACACGGCGGGTATCGAGTTCGAAGCCGTGTTCGGCTCATCGACGACAACGTTCACCAACCCGCGCTCGCGTTCCATCGCAAGAGTGTTCTCGCGGGCCTTCTCAGAGAACCACGACTTGTGCCGGAACTCAGCGGCAAGGGCGAATCCCTCCATCACATCGGCACAGTGTTCGACATGTGACCTGCCGTCGGCGTTGTTGATGATCCAAGGCGCAAACTGGAAGTGAACGGCACCGAGCTTGCCCGCATTCTTGAGCGGTTCGATAGCCTCGATGTAGCGGCGCCATAGCTCTCGGAGAATCTCGCCGGGCGTGTCCTTGTAGTAGAGGTTCTTTCTGTCGCTCGGCGGGAGCGCTGCCTGTATGTCCTTCGGCAACTTCGTTCGGTCGGTCTGATGGCCGGTGAAGAGCCTGAACGCCTTTATGTTGAACGTGAAATGCTCGGGCGTGCGATCGACCCACAGGACGGAGTTTGACGCACTCGGCATTGCATAGTAGCTCGAATCAACTTCCACTATTGGAAATTGACTCGCGTAGAACCGAAGACGTGCTTCTGCGCTGGTGCATCCGGGCGGATAGAAGCGTTTGCTTGCGATAAGCGTCGGGTCGGTCCACGACGCGGTTCCGCACAAAATCCTCACGCGGCGATTCTCCGAAGCAGTGGACAGTCAGATCACATCGTCCGTGGGCGTCTGTCGCACCCACGTCCCGAGGGTCTCCTTGAAACAGTGCTGGCAAAGATCGATCTCGATCTTCCGTCCGTCACCGAAGGTCGAATAGTAGCCTGCCTTGTATGAGATTGACACTTTCTCATCCCACTCCGGGTCGCCGGGTGTCATGCGCCGTTGGCAGCGGTCGCAGGTACAAACCGCGATCTCTTGCACCAGCTTATTTCGATATTCGAACATGCCCTTTGTTCCTGGTGGTTCGACACAGATCTACAGAGAATCCGAATTCGCCGACGCGACATGTTAACCGCAGGGTGAATCGGCAACTTACCCGCCCCGGGCAAACGGAAACGCTCGTTCAAGCAGCGTAGACAGCTCGACGAGCGCTGCATACTCACTTTGAGCACGCGAATTCACGCGCCGGTATCGCCTCCATTTCAACGCGAAGTCCGTTCACCTCGATGTCGCGCAAATGCGGCTCGACCAGCCGGAACGTGCCCTTCGACAACGCATCGCGGATCGCAGCGCAGTCCGGTGCGATCGAAAACTTCCCCGCAAGTTGCCATGCGTCCTCCCGCGCTTGATCGAACACGAATCCAATACTCCCGCCGTTCGGAAAGAGCACGATGTCGACCTTTCTGTCGCCAGTCAGGTCGACGAGATAGGCGTCGCATTGTATCGATCTATATTCCAGGCACGCGGGAAGCATCGAGCGTTGCGCCGCGCGATTCCAGTCCGTCGAGAGAAACGATGCTGGGACGGCCTGACCGGGCGTGCGCTGCACTATGTTGTTCGCGAGCGTCGCGGCGTCTGGACGGCTCAGATTCGCCGCAGCGCCATCGGGTTCACGCGCGGCCCTTGCGCTGAGCGCGCGAATGGAGGGAGATCCGAGCGCGCCGGTTTCCTGCTGCAAGCGCGCGAGCGCCTCGCGGCCATATCGGGCGGACTTAAACCGCAGGAACGCGTAGTCGAATCCCTCGGGCTGAATCCTACCCGCAAGCAGACGACTGACCTGACTGTCCACCGACAGACGCGCCGGATCGGCCAACGGTGTGAACACCGCCATCAGCACCGCGACCGAGATCCAAGCCGTGACGACGTTGACCGGCGCAATGTGCGCGAGCGCGTCGTCGCGGGCCAGCGCAGCCCATGCATAGCCGATCGCGTAGACGCACGCGACCATCGCGCCTGTGCAGGCAAGAACGCGGCGCGGCGTGAGCCCGTACTGGCCGATCCGAAGCGCGAGCGCGTAAGCGGCCAGCAGCACTAGCACCGGCAGCAACAAGCACGCGACGCGCATGCAGACGCGCAACACGCGTGGCGATGGGTTGGGCTTCAGACCGTCTCTGAAGACGGCGTTCACAAGCAGCACCTTCAGCGCCGCGACGCCGAGAAGGATCCATGTGGCCGTGCGTGTGGCCCAAAGCAGATCGAGTCCCGTGAAGGGCAGCGACCCGAGGAATCCGCCGACAATGACGACGAGCACGAGCAGCAGCCAAGAAAGGAGCGAGAGCACCAGCGTGCGCGAGCCGCGGATGATCTCCGGTCGCACGTCGGTGATGTGCAACGCGGACGCGAACGCCATCGCCGCGACGGGAAGGTTGAACCACGACTCACGCAGCAGCCGTTCCAGGAAATGCAGCTTCACTAGCAGGAACAGCGCCGCACCCAACCAGAGTACGAGAAACAGCGCGCCTGTGAATAAGGCGGACAAACATATTTGCAGCCCGAGCTTCCAACTGGTCTCGAAGTAGCCGTCGTACGGCGCGAACCATGACCGTGCGGCCTCGCCCGCAAGGACGAGAGAAAAGGTGATGAAGACGATTATGCCGCTGTAGAAGATCACGGCCGCCGACGGCAGCGCGACGCCGCTGTGGCCGAACGCGTAAGCGCCGGTCATTCCAGTGCCTGCCGAACGCCACGCGTCGTTGCAGCCGAAGATCACGACGACGGCACCGAGCAGCGTCGTCCACATCGCGAGCCGCAGGCCTCGCATGCGCCGAAAGCCCACGACGAGCATCGGCGGAACAAACAGGGCGACGAGAAGCAACGGAAAGAACAGCATCGGAATGGCCGCGATGCTGTTGCGCGCGTGCGTGGCGTTCATCAACAGATAAAGCGCCAGTCCCTGAAGCAGACCGCAGAGCAGTCGCGGCGCGAAGAGCGTCTCGCCACTGACGACCTGCGGCGTGCCCGTTTGATCGTTAAGCATCTCTATCCCCGCTCACGCCCATGTGTTTTTGTGTTTTTGTTTTGCATTCGCATAAACCATCACGCGTGGACGTTCATGCACACCTTGCGCGAGAAACCGTGCACGCGCAGGCGCGTGGTAGCGGCGCGCCCGAACGCGTAGCTCTACTTGCCCGCTGATGGTTGGCGAATTCTTCCCCATCCTAACGCGGCTTGTCTGCTATAGCCCGAGAATTTGATCTTGCGCCAGTCTGACGACCGCCCGCCGTGATACGTCGATTGCAACCGCTTTGCGACCATCCCCTCAAAGTCCAGTTGCTCGACTTGCTCGAAAACCCAATGACCGGCCCCGACGATCCCGTTCACGAAGATGAGCGTCTTCGTATCCTCGAAGCACGCACGCAAATGTTCTTTCCGCGTCACCAGTGGCAGGCCACGCAAGTCCCGTCCGTTGCTCGCCATGATGTCGAAGAGATAGAGACGTGCCGGAGCATCGATCGCTGCGGCACGCACTCGTGACGCGACTGAAGTCACCGCACGTTTCCGAAGCCGCTCGAAGTCTGATCGACCGGTTGGTGTATCCACCGTCAACTCCCCATCGAGCACAAAGTCACCAGGTATGTCTGAGACGGCCGCGACAATTTCCGGGAACGATCGGTTGAGCGAGTTCCCCGGTCTTGAAACGAGTTCCACCTGGCCTCCGGACTTCCTTACCATTATCCGGAAGCCGTCGTATTTGAGTTCGTAGACCCACCCCTGCTCCGAGAACGGCGCGCGGTGCAGCGTCGCGAGCATTAGATCGCGCGCCTCAATCGGCGCCAACAAAGCGACGCCCGGTGGCTTCGCCCGCGCGGTGGATCGCTTGCCGGAATTCGTTTTGTTCAGAGGACGAGTCATCGACGGACCTCGCTCGGGGGAACCGAAGCGCACGCATTCTCCGTGCCTCGCGCGTTTCTACCGGTTGCTTCGACGCCATACGGCGTCTATCGTCCGGAAGACCGAAGGTATAACGTCGTGCCCTTCAAACGACACTGGCCGGTCGTCTTTTGGATAATCGAGCGCAGCCGGTGCGCGCAACATCCCGAGCATGCGAGCGTTGTATTTACCCGTGGCAGCTACCTCTGCGAAAACCTCTAACTCGATTTTATGAAGTAATTCCCAAGTCAAGACTCCGGCGCTCCGATGCCGCTCCACTATGCCCGGCACCGCCTCCTTAAGAGCCTCATCGGCGGCGTAAAACGCGTCCATTCCCTTCTCCATGTTACGTCTTGTTCCCACTTGTGCGCGCCCGCTCAACCGGGCGATACAGTTGTGCAAAGCACGCTTCATTCTAGCAACGCTGCTTCGGGCTCATCGGGCTCGTCCTTCTGCGGCGGCATGAGTCCAGCCAGCGCCTTTATTCGCAGGCTTTCCTCCATCAACAGAAGACGGATTTTTTCCATTGCTACGAGCTGGCCGAGGTCGTGGTCTTGCCACACCCGCTGCACTGATACGAAGTAGGTTTCCATCTGGCCGAAGACCTGCCGCGCGTGAGCGATTTCGAGCAACATGCGTTCGATGTCTTGGTTGCCGCGATACTTCACCCACAGCGCCCTGCTTTCATTGATGCCGATCGGCTCGAAGCGTGGCAATTTGCGGCCCACTTGCTTACGCCTCGACGGTTGCTGGAATCTGCAACTTCGCCTCGATCGCGCGGACGGCACGACTGCGCCCGTATGGACTCAGCAAAATCGGCGACGGTTTGAGCACGACATCGAACGGATCGACGCCGACCGGCCCCTTGCGTTTAATTACCTCGATTCGCACACCGTTCTCTGCCGGCCGCAACGACAAACGCAAGGATGCTGGCGACGTGTCTTGCGCAGCGGCCAGCGGCCGGAGGACAAAGAAAAGCACTTCCGACGACTGAGCATGGAGTGACAGGCGTCGAAGCGATTCGGCTCGGATATGCTGCTGCCAGAGAATGACCGCGCCGCAGGTATTGGCCTTCAATATCTGCTCGGTTGACCATAGGGCGTCAGCCGTCTTCGTCGGCTCAAGACGCAGGAGCTTGTCGGCGGGAATTCCTATGTAAGACAGCCCGGCCGCGTTCGGCACCTGCGGCGGCTTAACTAAGACGACGGGTCGCTTGGCGACCGAGGTCAGCGCCGGTTGCAAAAGACGCACCTCGCCTATCCCAGGCTGCTGCACCATCAGTTCAACCAGCGCGCCGATTGGCCATCCGCCCCCAGGAAGCTCCCGAGTGAGTCGGTCATAGCCCGTCGGCACGGTGCGGCCGACGCTGCGCGCAAGCTGATTACCCTTCCACAGGCTCGGGTGGATATCTTCGACGTTCTTTGGAAGAGCGGACATGGTTAGCCGGCCAATACTGTATATTTATACAGTATATCGGATTGCCGAGGGAGATCGCGCCCGGTTGATGAAAGCCGTATTACGCGTCAGTGTCCGCTTCTCTACCGGGAGGCCAAAGCATTGTTATGACGAATCGCGCCTGAGCACCACGCAGCTTCGCTTCTGCGCGCGCTATATCGCTCTCTTCGGCACACGGCAACTCGAAGACAACGGCAATGTCGTCAGTGACCGCCGTGAGCGTGTGCACTGCCCGCTCCGCTGTCGCGGGCGAAAAGGTGCTTGGCGTCTCGGAAAGACCGGGAATAATGGACTCGAAGTCGTGTGGCGAGAGGAGATCGCCCTCTTTCAACGCAAACAGTGTCTCGGGCACGGCCGCAGGTTCGGCCGCCTGCACAGTGAAGACGACGGCGCTATCTGCAATTGCCATGACGCGCCGTTTCAGGCGCGCATAGGCTTCGACCGCCCCAAGCCTGACGTACGTTACTTGTCGATGCGAGAAGGTCATGAGGTCGGTCAGCGCGCTCGGAGCGCGGTATTCGGGCGGATGGTCGCAGTCCCTGCATTCTGCTTCTTCTGCACCCACGCCTACGTTCCGGACTTCAGTTCCTGCAACACCTTCTCCACGTCCGCTTGGTTGATGGCAGGCAATTGAATCGCCTCAAAGAGCACCGTCGGGAAGCTCACGATCTCCGACCAATTGTCACTCAGCGTCTTCGCGTCAACGCGGGATTGCTGATACCCATTGTGGCAATGCGCAGCGGAGTACGCGCGCACAAACGCGTCGCGAACTACCGGCTCCAGATACAAGCAATTGTTTTCCCACCACCCTTGACAGCGCAGCACTACAGTACCGATAGCGTCGGTATAAACACTCGCCAGCAGTTCGCGCCACAACGCGAAAGCTTCTTGGTGTGCGCCAAGTCTCCGGTCAAGAGCAGCAAGCCGAAGGGTGTGACGCTGCTTCGAATCCTCCAGCAACTCATTGAAACGATGCTCGACCGCCTTCTGCAACTCGGTAATCTTCGCCACGTCTTCTTTCGTCGCTAGATTTTCGCCTTTCTTCCGGAAGTAGCTCGGCACAAACTCTCGGACCAGCATGCCGAGCACAAAACATGAGAAACCGATAAGAAGATCGACCACTAGCATTCGTTGTTACGCCGTCCTTGCGAAGAGCATCCTCTACAACGTCACTTCAATATCGGGGTGGAACCGCGCGTTCGCTTCAACGATCAGCGGGTAACCGGCGCGCAACGAAGTTGCTGTCAAAGCCTGATCGCTAAAATTCGTCATGACTGGATGCGTGACGATCTGGACATGCTTGAACTCGTCCAACTCCAGCAGCTTGGCTATCAGGTCCGGCCGGCGAGCGACGAAGTCCGATGCACGGGACCAGTCATATTTGTGCTCTGCCTTCTTGCCCTCGCTTGCGATGACCCACTCGCGCCAGTGACCAGCCAACAACTCGATAAGCTCCTTGTTGCTTCGAATGATGTTGAGCACATCGTGATCTTTGACGGACTCTGGCGGCATCACCTTCGGATACAAGGGACGCTCGAAACCAACCAACAAATCGACAACGATCATTTCGAGTTCGTTGGCATCAGCGTATTGGCGCGCGTACATCAAGCCATTCAGCCGTTGATGACCGGACAGTCCCGTTATGAATCCCGGTATCGACTTCACAAGCGGTGTTGTGATCGACGGTACTGTGATCCGACGCGGCACACTCTTCGGCTTGAAAAACTGTACGACCGTCACGTCGATACCCGGCCGCTTGGTCTTAACCATGAACGTTCCTCGTCACTCTTCTTTGCGCCACGTTCCACGCGAGAACGGATCACTTATACCCTGGCGGTTCGCAACCTCCGTCGCTATCTTGCGAAGGGCGTTGCGGCGTTTTTCTGGCGAGTTCGTTTCTAGCCTGCTTACTGCTTCCATCAAGCGCTCAACAGGCTTCCCTACCGCCCCTTGATTGCCAAGCCACCGATAAGCTGCTGCGGGCTCGCGACCGTGCGCAACGGCGTACTCTTTCTTGTCCGATGGATCGTCGGGGTTCAAGCCAAGCGACTCCATGTCCCGTTTGATATCAATCACGCGAGAGATTGGAATCGTCTCCGGATGCTGCAAATAGAACAGCAGCAGGATGCCCACGGCCATATCGTCGAGTGGCTCGGATGGGGTTTTTTGTAGCTCAGTCCACTTCTGACGTTGCAAACCAAGAAGCTCGCATGCAGCACTGATAGTCAATCCATGCTGACTGCGCCAAATTTCGAGATCGACTGAGCGTAGCGGTCGCTTTTCGCTAACCTTATTCATATTCTAGGTTTCGGTGTAGAGGCTTTACGACTCAACAAGAAGTCGCCGAGATCGTCACCCTGCATTTCAGTTTCGAATTCAGCTTCATCGCTCAGTACATCATCGACTGCGGCTGCTTTAACAATCTTGTTTTCTGCGACGGCGTCCGGTTCGATGACGCCCTGCTTCTCAAGCTCGCGAATCGCCTCTTTCACCATGGCTTGCTGCGAGGAAGCTGCCGGCGAACTGCCAACGACGGTCCCGTCCTTGTATTCCGACAGAGAAACAACATTGGATTTCTCTTGGCTCACAGGTTGAGGGGCAGCAGCTTCTGTCTTGAAAAGGAATTCTGTGTCAAAGCCCTGCTGAGCGATGAGTGCGCTTAGTTCTTCGCGCGCATATGCGCCTGATTCGATTGCTCCGGTGCAGATCTCGCCACGTGCTTTAGCCAATCCAGCAAGACTTGAATTAAGTCTTTGTAATTCTGCGACCCGCCCTCGAATTTCACAGTTCGGGTCCACACGATTTGCGATGAATGTCCCACCGCTTTCAAGGTCCGCGCGTAGTAACGCGATGGCCTGTGCGGTAGTGATACCGTGTTCGTTCGCATAAGGCGAAATCAGCGACTCAATATCGCTTTCAAGCGCCTTTGTCTCGCTGCGCATTTTCTGCGTATCGCTGAGGTTATGTTGGAGGAGCACGCGGAACGTCGTACGTTGGTCCCCTTCCGACATGGACAGTGCTGAACGAACAGAGTCCGACAAACCCGATCCCTCGACCGAATGAATCAGTTTGTCCACTGTCTCTTGAATCCGCTCTAAGGTCGGTTCTGGCAATCCGTGCAGAGAAATTTGGTCGTCCGTCTCGGACACCGATGGCATCTCCTGCGAATCTGGTCGCGACAAATCGCCTAACCCCAACGCATCGGTCGGTGCATTTTGCAGACTATTGTCGGAAACTTTGCTTGCGGAGGAGGAAGCCGGCAAGAACACGCGGCAGATGCGGGCGAAGAAGCGGCGAATCGCCTCTATGATTTTCTCGATCAGACCTTCCTCTTGGTCGGGCGAGGCGTAGCCTCTGACTCGACTGGCAAGAGCCGGCTTGCTGACCGTCAGTGCGCCGGGTGCGGCTGTCGTAACGGGGTTTTGCGGGAAAAACGTAGTTCCCGACAGGCCCGTGGAGACACCGCCTTGGGTTGCAACAGCGAATGCCATAGGTTTTCCACACGCACAATATGTATAGCGTTTATTATACGCATGCCCTTTTCTTACTGACTATATGATACGTAACGAAATTTCGTTGTCATCTGGTCACAGTCCATCCCAAAAACCGCCCAGGTGCGCTTACCACACGGGGGTTTCTGCGCTATACGCTCCGCGTCTCGCCGTCGTCCTCTCATGCCAAGCCTACGACAAAAGGTAGGCATGCATGGCATGCAATTCAGCGCGAGCGCCAGACGACCACCCGGCCGCGCACGTCCGTATGGGTGAACTCGCGAGTCTGGTAGAAGCCCACACCGCCTTGCTGTGAAAGATACGCAAGTCTGCCCATGTATTCGCTCGGCGCGGCCGGCGTGCTGAAGTCGCCCGCTCGAAACACCATTCGTTCGTCTGGAAGGTGGAACGACGACCGTGCGCCTTCGAAGTAATCGTTCGTCGCTTTTGTGCGGAGCCCCGAGTGGATATCGAACCTCGCATGGTGCCCGTACGACGCAAGCCACGCCTGCATCCACGACCACTGTTGGAGCAGTCGCCAGTCCGGGTTGCCAACCACGCCAGCGCGAACATCGCGCATGAGCCAAGCTACCGCTCGGTATCCTTCCTCTGTCGAGTAATCAATACGCCCTTCGTCCGTCCCTCGCTTGAGCCAAAGCAACGTCGGCACGGACTGCTGCGTCGCCTCAGCGCGCGATGTGGTCGGCGATAGAAAGGGAGCGGCACCAGCGGCCAAGGCGAACGCCTTGCAAAACTCTCTGCGTGACAGCATCACTTCACCTTGCTCGCCGATTGGTTGATGACGGCCTCAATCGAACTGAACGCGCTATCGAGATCGAGATCGCTCATTTGGTCTACGCGCTCGACCGGCTTCGTCCAGCGCAGTTGCGCCGAGATCTCCGCCTCCGTGCTCTTCATTGACTCGACCGGATTTTCGCTGCCAAGCGCCGTTTCGATTTTCACGAGCGTCTCGGCGGTCGAGTCCGTGAATCCGATCACCACCTCTGGCTCGGCCGGCAATGCGGTAGCGACTGTCGCATCAGGCTTCATCGGCTGCGGCTTTTCAGCGCGCGCCGCAAAAGCCGTATCAGACGCAGGATCATTGGCCTCCGATGCACGCGGATCGCCTGCGGCCACCCCGAACACTTCTTCTTCAAACGATGCGCCGCTCGCGCTCGCGGCCGTATCACCGCCGAGCTTGCTTTTCAAGAAGGCATCAATGCTCAAATCGTCTGCCACGTCCTCAGACAACACATCAGCCGCAAAATCGACGACCTCGCGCGGCGCTGCTGTCGGCTGCGAAGCAGTTGGCGACACGAAAGGTCCGGCCTCGTAGTCCGAATGGATCGACTCAGCCGCTGCTTCCTCAGGCGCTGCCGAGAACTGACGCACGAGATCCTCGAACGAGTCGCCAAGCTTCTCTTGCAGCGGGGGGTCGTGATAGACAGGGTTACGCTGATCGCCGTCGGCAAGCGACACCGCCTTCGCCACTGGCGCCGGCATCGGCACTTCTCCCTCGCCGACGTCCATCATCATCGGCGCGTCGTCATCGAGCGTAGACGGGTCCACGTCGATCGGATCCCAATAACGGCCGGACTCGTCAGCCTTGTGCTGGCGCATTGCGGCGACTGCCGCCATGTAGTACGCAATGCCTCGCTCGACAGCGATCAGGTTCGGGTTGTGCGTTTCGATGGTCGCGTAAGTATCACGCAGTGCATCAGCGATCGGATCGATAGTCGCCACGTAAGCCGGCCGCTCGCCACTGCGGATCTTCTTCATGATCCGGTCGATCGTAGTGAAGCGCGCGTTAGTTTGCTCGATCGGCTTTAGCTTCTCCGTCAGATCTTCTCGCTTCGGTCGGTCCACTTGCAGAAACCGATTCAGCCGGAACGGCAGCGCCGAGAACTTGGCCGAGTGAAACCACGTGAAAGAGCGCGCTCGAGTAACCTGATCCTTAAAGATCAGGACGCCCTCCATCTCGCGCAACGCCTTCAGTTCCTGAAGCTCAATGCGATCGCGGCGCTGGATAGAGCCGGTGAGATTCTGCCGGTAGCTGGTCGCTGCGAAATTGCTCACGGAGCCTTCGAATGAGCCGACCTCAACAGCAATACTCTGGCCCGCCACCTTCTTGAAGACGTCGAGCGTTTTGTCCGGATCTTCCAAGGCGAGCGTGTACTTGATTTTCGTGTTCGCGATCATCGAGTCCACTTCTTCCTTGTTATCGCCCTTCGCCATCGCCGCAATGTCCTGCCCTGCCGCGATCATCATGAAGCCCAAGGAGCGCGCCTGCGCGAACATCAGCGCGATGCCTTCGGCAAAGTAGTATCCAAGCTCGTCCATCGTGATGATGTACGGCGCCGGCGACTTCGTTGCCTTCGTGTCGATGATGTCCTTGTACGTTCCTTCGAGCTTGTGGCCCAAATTCATCGCCATCATCAGGCGAATACTGGACACCACCAATTTGCCGAGGTTGGACGCCTCTTGGGACGACTTTTCGAGCGTCGGAATCATGACCACGAGAATGCGCCGATTGAGCAGCACATCCATCATGTCCACTTCCGAGTACTTGTCCTTAAAAATATAGCCGTACGTGTCCATGAGCATGGACAGCGTGCGTGCGTACTGGCCGGTTAGGTAGCCGTGCTGGTCCCACACGGTCTGGTCCCACTTGTCAGGCTTGTCCGCCATGTCGGGCTTGAAACCCGGCAGACCGGTTTCGAGATACGCCTTGATCGGCAGGTACGCGAACTGAGGAATCTCACCCTTCTTTCCCTTCAAGTACAGCTTCACCAGGTTGGGAAGCGCGAGATACTCTCGGATCACGCCAATCGAAAGCGTGATGTTTCCGACGGCTCGCTCGTAGCAAAGCGTCCGAATGAGCGCGTCCATCATGTTCACAGCTTTCTGCTGCCACTGCGCGCCATCGCCGCTCGCTTTCGGAAGGAGCGACGATGATAGCTGCGACAGGAAGTCCGGTGATCCCTCGTACCACGGGTTCATCCCGTTCGAAGTCTTGTCGATGGACTTCGACTTCTTATAGGGGTCGGCACCGCCCGTCATGTAGTTCAGGACGAGATAGTCATCTTCTCGATAGACCCGACGACACAGTGACCAGACGGCCGCGTGGAGACTCGAATCCGCTTTGCCGTCAGAATAGAAAAAGCCCGAGCCCCATGCCAGCGCATTAAAGCAGATCGACAACAACGTGACCGTCTTACCGGAGCCGGTCGTCCCCATCAGCAGTGCGTGAGTGCGAGCATCCGAGTCGGTCACCCAAAGCTCTTTCAGATGTTCTGCACGGTCGATAGACCGCTGATTGCCGAGGTATAGAATGCCGTTCGCTGGTTTGCGCTGGATGATCTCCCCTTTGCCCTTCGGATGCGGCTTTGCCTCATCTAAGCTCGGGTCGATTCCACCAACGTGCTTGGGATAGCGCATCGGCATCTCGTGGCGCTGCCACGAAAACCACATTTGAATCGCCACCATCACCAGTGTGAGCGGAAGCGATACGACAGCGAGGGCGATCGACAGGATCGCCATCGAAATTTGAAACTTCGCGTAGTTACGCGGATGCCGCAACCACGCGCCGAACCGTTCCAGAAACGAGCGTGGATCAAGCGTTATGCGACGCTGCGATAGCTCTCGATTGTTGAGTGTCCCGTAATCTTGTGCCATCGCGGCATCGCTCTCTTATCGTTACCTAACTTACTTGGATGCGAGGTGAGCGCGGATAACAGACGCGGTCGCACCTTCCGGGAACACAAAGCCGGTATCGTCCACGACCATCGGCGTGACGTTGAAATTGAGCTTCTTGTACATTTCCGCGTTCATCGTGATCGCACCGTAGCCAGGGGAGCACTCCGGCGTATTGAGGACGTCGGCAGGCACGTCGCCCGGTGGCTGTGCCATCACCTTCCGCCAGCTTTCGGACGGTTGGGCGGAGCAAAGAATCTTGTCGGCCAACGTCATCGAGCCGTCTTTGAACGGCACCGGCAGGACGTAGACGGAATAGTCCTTCGCCAGATCCTGAATGTGCGGCTCGAAGCGTTTGCAGGCCGGGCAGTTCGGATCAGCATAAACGTAGAGCGTACGGCCTTTCTCGACGGACGTTTGCCCGAAATGAATCTTTGGCAACGGCACTTCCGATGCGGGCAAAGGCGCACTGACAGCCGGTAATTGCGGAGCAACGCCGCTCGCGCCAACGAAGTTTGAAGCGATCTTCTGCGCGGCTAGTGCCTGCGCCATCTCGTTTAGCGATTTCCCGTTTGCTTGTGCGTCGCTGATAAGCGCAGGCAGCGCCTGATGTGAGTCCATGAAACGCACTGCCGACATAGCCACGACGAAACCGACGAACGGAACGGCAGCGTACAAACCCACCGTGCGCGCAATGCGCCGCCGGCGACGGCTTCGTACATAGCGCTGAACCGCTTGCGTGACTCCTTGCAGAGCACTACGGGCGTCTTGCAAAGACTCGAAGCGCTCGACGATCGCGATCTTCTCTTCTCCCGCCGACTCACTGACGAAGATGAGCGCGTGCGGCGCCGAGGCTGCATTCTCACCTTCCTTGCTCTTGTCCGCCGTCGTAATCGAGAACGAGCCGATCGACGCCTGAACGCCCGCACCGTAGCGAACCTTGGTCATACCGCCGAGGTGACCGGTACGAGCGAATGCGGTGCACACGGTTCCGTCAGGATCGACGATGATCGTGTCTTGAATTCTCTTGTCAGGCGACTTTCTCATATGGGTTCCTAAAAATGTCCTGCTGCTCTTCGGCATCAAGGATGCCCGTGTCTTCGAGATACTTTTGCAATCCAACGATGGCGTCTTCGACGTGCGGCTCAGTCAGCACGCACTCGTTATCCCACGCCACTTCTTCGGCCTGCATCTGGTTGAATACGCCTGCAGATTCCATGAACGGAACCTTGCGGCCGGCAGTGTTCAGCGGATACCAGAGTCCGCGATCTTGCGGCTTGAGCCATATGAAACTCGCCGACGGCAGGACACCCATTTGACGGGACTCGATCAGCATCGACATCAAAAGCGTTCGCGGATATGGATGTTTCAGCAGCCATTTCTTGGCCGGCTGCGCTCCGGCGCATCGCTCAAACGCTTCGCGCGCGAGGGCATAATTCGGGCGCGACTTCGCGTTTGAGGCGCTGTAATTGAGCGCATCGACAAGCTCCTTCGAACCTTCTGTGTCTTTGAAGAACACACGAAGGCCGAACACAGCGAACAGCGCCTTCTCGTGCGCCTTCATTTTGCTCAACGACGTGACTGGTTTTCCCAATTGCTTCACAAGCAAGGCGCGGACTCGATCAACGTCGAGCTTCTCGTTGACAATCAGTCCATGCTTCGCGACCCACTCTTCTGGATGCACTGACGAAGCCCACTCGGGCGACTTATCGTCCGTACCGTCGCGCAAAAGAATCGGCGCCACCGCAGAGAACGACTCGCTTTGCACTTCGAGCAGTGATTGCATCGTGTGCACGCGGCTTGCCTTCAGGATCGGATGTTGAAGTGCCTTGTACGTCAGCCATGCGCTCATGGCAACGGGAATCACCGCATAGAACGCGCCGATCTGCCACGCAAGCATGAAAAGTTCTCTCGCCGACACGACACGCGCGTAGCGAAAGTAGAGCACGAGGCGACTCTGAAGCGTCTCCGCCATGCCTGAGACATGAGCCAGCGGAATGACCTCGTATGCCTTCCATACAAGCACACGCTGAACAATCGCCTCGTGCTTCATATGCCACATCACCATCGCACCCGCGACGACGAGCATCGCCGCGAGGAAAAAGAGCGGCGTTGAGGATCGGTTGCTTACCTGATTTGACATCCGAATTCCTGTGCTTTCGTCGCAACCTTGACGGCATATCGGTAGAGCTTGTCAGGCGTGCGGCTGTGATAGCGGCCGACAGCAGTCCAGAAGTCCCCGCTTGCGTTGATCTCATGCCGGATGATGTAGGCAGCCCCATTCACCGCGAGGCAAGCGTTGTTGGCGAAGTCGGCAGACGTGAGTCCAAAGTTCTTTTGGAAGTAGTTCGTCCAGACCGTGTTGATCTGCGTGACACCGTAGTCACTCGTGCCATTCGTGTTTCGGCGAACCAGTCCCGGCTCAAGCGTTCCGCTTGACTCGACTTGGTGAACGGCCTCCAAGATGCAGGCAGGCACCTGGTACTTCTGTTCCGCCTCAATGACGCACTGATGGAACGCGGCCGGCTCGATCGGCGGCAACGACATTGGCATCACTGTGCCCCTTCGATCTCTGCGATGCAGGCGAGAACGTTTTGGATTTTTTCGGGGCTGAAAATCATCGCGTACTCACCGCCCTTTCGGATCAGTTCGAGTCTTTGATTCGCTTCCGGGATGGTCTCGACGTGGTGCGGCCAGATCCTTTCGATCTCGATGACAACAGGGATCGCTTCGCTAAACGGGATCATGCGGAAAAAAACGTTGAGTTCGGCGTTGCAAGTTTCCAACTGGTCGCGGTCCATCTCACGGACTAGCTGCACCATGCGTTTTGCTGCCTCCCTGACCCACCGCGCGGGCTTGGCAGCGTCGTAACCATGCCCGGAGTCAATTCGACGGGCGACCATCCGCCCCACCTCAGAGGTGAGCAGATCGATCAAATCGGCTCTAGGGGTGCCGAGGCGACGATTCATGTGTGCTACGATCCAAACGAATATTTCCGTATCGTACCAACGCTACGGACACACGTCAATTTGTTGCGTAGGAGTCAACTGACCATCATGAACACATCGATCAAGCCGAAGTTGAAGCCAGCACCGCCTGTTCAGCAGGAACAGCCTGCTCAGAAGCTCCAGAAGGTCGTTGGGGCCGTCGGGCGCGGCGTGGCAAAGGAGAAAGAAGAAAGCACCAACGAACTGAACCACCTGGCTGTGCTCGGCGGCTTGGGCCTGCTCGTGCACATCAGCGAGATCGGTGAAACGGTGTCGTCGATACAGCAGACGGTCGTCGGTAACAGCAGCGACGCCGTGGCGGTAGACCCCCGCGATCAGATCGACCCGCGCAAACGGTTTTTGCCGCGTTGAGCGCACGCGGTAGGAGGTGTGGGGTTCGGTGTTGGGTTGGAGAATTTTTAAAAAAACATCATCCCTGATGTTGTTCTTTAGAAAACATCAAAACCTTGTAAACCTTTAGGTTCGTCAGAGCCTTGTCCGGCAAGGGTTTCCGGCCGGAAAGGTCAGTGTTTCGGGGATAAAAGGTCAGTGTTTCGGGGATGCAAAGGTCAGTGTTTTGGGGAAAGGTCAGTGTTTCGGGGAGCCTCCCCGACTTTCTACCTAACCTATTGATGCGACAAAACAAACGCCGGTTATCCACAGTGAAAGGTCAGCGTTTCGGGGAGGAAAGGTCAGCGTTTAGGGGATCAACGGCCAAAGGTCAGGGTTTCGGGGATGCAAATGGTGCGGTGAGTCAAATGGTCAACCGCCAGGGCTCTACTTTCGACCTTTGAGCTTAAAGGTCAGGGTTTAGGGGATTGCGCACTGACCTAGCCTAAAGGTCAGGGTTTCGGGGATAAGAACGGGGACTAGGATTAGTAAGGTCAAAATCCGATGCATTCAGAACGACCTTTAGCGCAAAAGTCGATGGACTGGGCCGTCTGCGCTTGGCCTTACGGTTTTTGTTACTAGGCGGAAGCACGGCCAAGCGCATCCTCCCGGAACGGAGAGCGATCTAAAGGTCAGGGTTTCGGGGATAGATGGCGGCTCGAAAGTCATCTGAGGAAACGTATGTTCTTTTCTTGAGTAAACCGGAATATTCCGCCTATAGTCGGAATGATTTAACGGTTTACTTGCGTTTGCATTTGCGTGGCTAAAGCTCGGCTGACGAGCACCGTTATCGCAACTGCTTGATCTGTTGATGCAATTGAGGGCTATGAGCTAGAGGCAAACGTTTCCACACACACTGCTGCGAGATCACTAGATGCGTGCTTCGCAACGGTCATGTTTGAGGTCGTCCGCTCGGGAGTCGGACGTAATTAGGTAGGGATCAGCGTACTTGCGGATCGCTTGGGGATCGGCTCGTCCCTAAAGGTCAGGGTTTCGGGGATGAGATACGGGCCTCGCACGCGCAGAGCTGTGAAAGGTCAAAAAAATGCTTTGTGATTATGACCTTTTGTTCCTACAATACGCCGCAAGAGAGGAGATCGTTTATGGCGCAACGCAACATCGTACCGGCCACCGCAACCCTGCCGCAGGAAGTTCGCAAGCACATATCTGCTGTGCACATTTCTGGCGATCTGACGGCCGTCGAGCGGAAGCTCATCAACGTGCTGTTGCTGAACGCCTTTGACGATCTGACCAGCAAGACAGAATTCTCCCTGCCCGTGGCGGTCATGTGCGACATGATCGGATGGGAGGAAAGCAATAACGTCACATCTCTCAAAGATTCGCTGCGTCGAATTACAAAAACCAGTGTTGAGTTCGACGTGCTCTACGACAAGTCGCGCGACAAGAAACGCCAGAAGTGGCAGATAAGCGCGCCAGTTTCGGCAGCGACAATCGAAGACGGGATCTGCACGTACGAGTACTCGAAAGTCATGCGTGAAGCGCTGGCGAATCCCGAGGTCTACGCCGTCATCAATCTCAACGTGCAGAAGGAATTCACCGGCGCCTACTCACTGGCGCTCTACGAAAACTGTGTGCGCTTCCGAGGCACTCAATCCACCGGCTTTATCTCGGTGGATCTGTGGAAGAAGCTGCTCGGCGTCGGCGTGGACAGCGACGGTAAGCCGGTCGCGAGTGCGTACGACCAGTTCAAGCACTTCAACAACCAGGTCATCCAGAAGGCTGTCAAAGAGATCAACGCGGTATCCGATATCTACATCACTCCGGAATACCAACGCGCCGGCCGCAAGGTCGCGGCCATCAAGTTTGTGGTCGAGCCTGCTGCGCAAGGCTCCCTCACCCTGGTCGAGCCGGATCAGGACGAAGTTCGAGCAACCGAGACCTACAAGCTCTTGCGCGAAGTCGGCGTCAGCGACAGATTGGCGATCGATTGGATAAACACCGATCCTAAGCGTGCTTTCCAGACGGCCAAGATCACCAGCGAGAAGATGAAGAAGAAGCAGATCAGGGCCAATGCTGTCGGATATGCATCGACTCTGTTCAAGGGCGATTCGGACCTGTCTGTGACGCTCGAAGCCGACCAGCAGGCCGAAGCCGCGAAAGCAGAAGCACAAAAAGTGGCCGACGCTGCCGAAGTAGAACGGAAGAAGGCCGAGGCACTCGAGGAACAGACTAGGAGGACGGACGAGGCGGTCGCGGCACTCACGCCCGACGAGTTGGCGGCGCTCGTGGCCGAATATATCGCAGTGACCCCGAACGCGACTTACGACCAGCGAAACGGCCAGTTCGTCAATATTGGCCATCGAGTCGGGTTTCGCACTTTCACCCGCGAACACGCGGCGACCGTCGTTGCCGGTCGAGTAGCGGCCTAATCCGGCCTTCCAACAAGCGCCACCCTTCCCTCCTAACGCGCAGCCGCTCCCGACAGGCCGTAAGCGCGTCTGGCGCCATCCAGCCCGGCGACGCATCGCCGGCCGTCCAAAGTCGAACAGAGTTAGCCATGCCGAGATACGCGATTACCAACACTGAAACTGGCGCCGAGCTTGGCGAATATCGCGGAGTGCACCCGGACGATGCGCTCGATGCTTTTGCTCGTGACGCGGGATACGACGATTATGCCGACTGGCTCGCACACGCACCTAATGTGGATCCGAACGAGTTGGACGTCGAATATGTCGGTGACTGATGCCGGCACAAAAACCGGCCGATCTTTTCTCTTGAAAAAATATGAAGAATGTGGTTGCGTGAGATTTGCCGGTCCGGTATTCTGAAATTAAGCCGCAGTGCGGCATAGAAGAAAGGGGCAGGAAATGGACGGTTATTCTCTCGGTGTCGCGCGTCAAGCGCAGCAGAACGCGGCGGATTGGCAAGCGTATGCACAGAAGGTAGAGCGCGCTCTCCAAGGCACGCAGGCGAACTACGACGGCATGGCAGCGCTGAAGGACGCCCTGCTGAAGGAACTCGCGCGTGTTGACCCGAAGAATTATCTGTTGGTGCAGGCTAATCGGCAAAGAGTCTTCGATGCAGCGTACGACAAGTCTGCATCCGGCAAGCGCGCAGCGTAATCAACGCCGGAAAGAAAAAGCCCGTCATCGACGGGCTTTTTTATTACACGCTTGGCCGGGAGACCTCGCCCGGACCCGCACCCGCGCCGGCACCGCCAACGCGTCCTGCGTCGCCGTTCGGTTTAACCATGCTCGCAGTCATACTGCTAGCCGCATTCTTACCTTGTCCCGTACTTGCGCCGAAGTGACCCTTCGAGTCGCGCTCAACGTCGCTACCGACACGGCCAGCCATCGATCCACCGATCCACGAAAAGACCTGATCGGGCACCACGTTGATTAGGCCGAAACACGCATTGCACAGCGTCTGGCACATACCGACGTAGAGCACGATGAAGCCGATGATGCTCACCAAGCCTGTCGTGGAATCGAATTGTGCGTTCGCCAGAGCAACGCCGAACATGCTGTTCAACAGCGTCCCGAGCACCACTACTCCGCCGCCGCCCAACACAAATCCGATAATCATGAACACCGGCCGGAACATCGCGTTCAACATGAAGATGTAGCCATGCGTCGATTTTTGGCTCATGCCCTCGCCGTCGCCGTCGAGGTGAGTCATGCCCCATAGCGGCGCTGCGATCAGACCTTCACCCACCACGGCAAACCATGACACGACCCCTCCGAACCAGATGATGAACGGAAGCATAGGAATATAAATCGAGAGCATCGCGCCGAAGAAGAAAAGCGCAGTCAAGATCATGACCACGAACGGCGTCAATGCCGAAAGAACGCCAGACGCTGCACCAGAAAGTGCTCCAGCGACTCCGCCTGTAGCGACATCGAGCGCTTTGCCAGCCCAACCGCTGAGCGCCTTTTGCGCCCCACCATCGATAGCCCTGATACCGACATAGGCACCGAGCGCGCCCCAACCAGCGTCAAGGATGCGGTCGCCCAGGTTCTTCATCCCGATCAATGGATTCGTCGTCCCGGCCGGTCCTTGTCCTGAGTTCATGCCAACCATGTAGCGCACAATCGATTGTCCATTGAAGATCCGCGCCATGATGCTTTTTGGCTCGGTCACGCCCGCCGACAAGTTGCCGACCAGAGTGCTCGTCGTCGAAGTCGATGCCGCACGCTGGATCTGCTGCTCGTAGACAGCCTGCACCTTGCGGTACAACTGCGGATACGGCAACGCGTCGAGGTCTGTCGGAGGAACACCGGTCGCCGTGGCGTTACTCATGCCAGACACTTGCGCGTTGGCCTGGGCAAACGTCTGATACCACGCACCCATCATGATCCAGCCGTCGCGACGAAGGTTCGACTGAAGCTCGCTTGCGAGCCCGCTCAGTGTGCTAGACGAAGCGTTGATAGCCGCGTTGATCGTTGCCTCATACTGGTGTGCGGCATTGTCGATGATGGACCCGGCGTCTTGCGGCGCCTGCCCGCCGTTCACCGACGCGACGTACGACTGCGCGGCCGATGAAAGCGACGACTGCATGGACGTCAGCGCTGCCTGATGTGCGCTTTGCATCTGCGAGAAAACCGCTGACGTTGAGTTGGGCTCGTAAACGGCCATCCCGTCGTAGCCTGGCAGCGGCGTGCCCGACGGGTCCGTGAGCGTGAGTTCCGCACCTCCGCACGAGAGACCGTTTCGATTCATGAGCACGAGTTTGTTGCTTGTGCTCGACTGGCCGAATGTCTCGGAGGAATCGACGCTCACGCCGCTATCGGCGGGCATATTGGCAATCGCAGTGTTTGCCGAAGCCGAGCAAAGGTTCGCCTCGAACAGCGCTTTAGCGAGAGACGTCGCCTGCGCCGAAACCGGCGTTGCGATCATCGACCCGCCGCTTGCGAGCGCGGTCGTGGCTGCGTCCATTGTGAGGTTCGCGATGCCGACGCCCATCATCGTCGCCCAAAGCATGATGACTTGCGCACCGCAGTAGCCGCCGAAAATGGGAACGAGGCTGGTGAAGCCTGCGCCCATACGAATCACGTACCAGGTTGAAGATTTTTTCTGGCCGAGGAACTCGCCATCCTGACCGGTGGCGATCATGGCGGAGCCAAAGTGATACATGGCCCAGATGACGCCAACAGCGAGGAAGCATGCATTGAGCACGAGGAACATCGAGCCGATCATGCCACCGCCGCTGTTGCCGCCGCTCGAAAGCGGGTTCTGCACGATCGAGCCATACACCAGTTGCAGCAGTGACATCGATTTGTCACCGGATCGGTTTGCAGCGGCCGTGATATCGCCCATCGACACATTGCTTTGCGCTAGTGCCGGATGCACAACACTGCACATCGCGAGCGCCAGCACGCTCGCCAAACCGAGCCTGCGTCTGTTATTCATTGTTTTGTCCGTGTGATTATAAGCATACGAATTTATGCGGCGACTATATGGACGAAGTCACGCACAGATCGAAAACAGTAGCGATTGCTCCCGGCGAACGCAGAAAATCCCGAACGCTTCCCAATGGCCGGTCGGGATCGATGCAGCCTGCTTCTATTTGCCAGACGCGATGCGAGTGCTTAACCGCCGTCAGCAGCGTAAAGGCGATCAGCAGGACGCTCAGCAGGAAGCCAACAATGTTGCCGCCGATCAAACTTCCAAGCCCGAAGCACAAGCCAAAGAAGGTGAAGACGAGAGCCACGCGCTTGCTTCGAACGCTTTGCTGGCGAACTTCGGCGAAGCTCAATGCGCCTTCCGGCCGACGCTCCAGCGCCTGACGGAACGTCACAATGCGCGGGCGCGTTGAGTCCGCGGTGATCTCGTCGTTGAGGTCGCGCAACGTGGCGGCGCCCGCTCCAGCGGTCTGTCTCATGGAGCGCAGGGCAGCGTACAGCGGATAAAAAGGAATCGCGTTGAGCGCCACGTACCGCAGCGTCTTTCGGCCTATGCTTCGATTGTTGTCGGTCTTCATGCTGCACGCTCCAGATGGAATTCGTCGCGATATTTGACGAGCAGCTCGTCGGCGACTTTGTCGATTACGTTTTCAACCTCTCGCGCTCCCTGATCTGCTCGGCGCGCTTCGAGATAGGTTTGCGCGCTACCGCTCGGGAATTCGCGCGCGAGAATTCGCCGGGCGACCGCAGGCGACGCCCGCTTGTACATGCGCTTGCGCAGCGCGACGTCGGGCGCAGTAGTCGAGAACGCCCATAGCTCGATCGCGCCCGGTGCGTTGTGCAGGATCTGCGTTACGACGCCCGTTTTCGTTTGGTGCCACACGAGGAAACGGCCAGCGCCGCGTACGTCACGTTCAAGTGCAGAAACGGCCGAGTCCGATAGCCCGAAAAGCTCCTGTGCCTTACGGCGCGAGTCAGCCGTGCCGGCGTTCATGATGTAGGCCGAGAACGCCGATTCCGTGATCGGTTCGCCGTCCGAGTCGAAGTCGCCCATGAACTGAGACGCGAGGCTCACGCGAATACCGTGCTTACGCCCTTCCCGTCGATCCAGCGACAGCAAGCGGCGGAAAGACTTCTTGCCGCCCGTGCGGTGCAACTCGTCCACACACAAGCCCTTCATCTCGTCTTTGATGTCTTCGTACTTTTTGCGATGCGCCTCGTGATAAAGCGACGGTGCAAGGTCAGAGATGTCTTCCGGCAGGTAGTACTGACGGGCCGCGATCTGCCGGGCGAAGATGAACATGATCTCTGCGCGCCGCTCGCCATCCGGGCCGGAGCCGCGCGTGACCTCTTCGAGGTCCAGCGCGATGATGCGTGACAGGTCATTCAACTCGAATCGAGTGTGCGATGCGATGATCGAAAAGTCACGCAATGCGGTGTTCAACGCCATGCGCATGGCGTCAAGCAAAGACATTCCCGTCTCTGTCATCGCTCTGGAGTTCTCGGAAGGCTCGAAGATCGACCGGATACGGTCGGAGCCGCATGCTTCAACGAAGTCTGCGAGCACCGGAACAGCGAAGCGCTGTGCAAGTCGCGATTCGCGAGTCATGCCGGCGCGCGTGAGTTCGTCGGTAGCGTCCCACCACGACGTGTACTCGTCGGGGTGGAAGCCGATCTTTTCGAGTGCGGCATCGACGGCGGTGTCGATCGTCGCCTCATAGCGCTTCTGCGAGCTAGGATCCGAATATTTTGCGTACACCTCATCCACCAGCATACCGGCCAACTCGGGCGCGTTCGCGTAGGGCGTCTGTGAGCCGACGGGCGTTGCGAGCGACGTCAGCAGCGAGATTAGAAACTCACGGTCAAATCCTGTCGGCTTGCGGCATCCCGGCAGCGTGTCGCACGGGTTGATCGCGAATTCCGGCTTGTTCTGAAGGCGGATGTACAGCGCCTCATTTTGCCGTTCGACCGGGAGCGCATTGCGAATCAGGTCGATCAAACCGCTTGAGCTAACGCCGACGTCCAAGATCGTGATGAGCGGCAGGCGCCGCAGGCCCGGAGAGAGAATTGCGCCCAAGTTCAACGTATTCAACCAGACGGACTTACCGGATCCCATGATCGCCCAAATCAGGTCGATCCACGCTGTCTGCAACGATGAGTTCGGTTGGAAGGGATAGACCTTTCCGTCAAGCGTGCGCAGCATGATGGAGCCCCCCGCGTGCCACGGCGACGCGGCGCGCTGAATTGGCAGCATGCGCACGATGTGGCGCAGCGGAGGAACAAGCTTCGGCGCGATGGACTTGTCGGAGAAGCCGGGAATCGTCGAGGACAGCCCTGCAACGGGGTCGCCGACGTCCGTGCTGATCTGAGCGACGCCCCAACCCTGCAAGGCCGCGACGAGCGACGACAGGCGCTCTTGGCAAGTCTTCTTGTCCGGTCCCCACGTCGCGGCAGTAATGCGCACGGAGACGTGGCACTCCCCCTCGTCCTGCGCGTGTTGGATTGCATCGAACGATCTCTTGATCGACTTATTGGTGCTGCCGAGGAAGCCGAAAATGCTCACCGCGAACGATTTGAATTTGCTTGCTTCGAGCCCGCCCGGTTCGATCGTGAACTTGATGCGCCAAGGCAGATCCCGACCGACGCGGTCGAACAGCATCATGAAGTCGTGCACCTCTTGCGGGCCGAGGTCCATGTACGCGGCACCGTGGTACTCGCCATTGATGTTGACGAATTCGCCATCGGTCTCGATGCGGCCCGAGCACATCTGTTCCGAAAACTTCGGCAGGTAGAGGTCACCAAGTGAGCCGTTCACCGACTTGCGAGGTGTGTAGCGGTCGCCGGGGAGCGCCGGCTTCCATTTCGCATCCGTGCGACGACGGTCGTACGACATGCGGATAGCGCGCGCCGATTCGTGCGTAGACATGCGCTCGACGTGCAGCTTCGCGTAGCGGCAGTCACGTTCGATCGCATCGACGAACGTCTCGTGACGATGGAGGATGCCTTTCATGATCGCAGTCGGCGATTGAGCGTCAACCATCGGTTGGATCGCGTGCTCCTTGATGTTTTGCTTGTGACTCTCCATTTCGCGCTTGAACTCGTCTGGCGCCATCGCGCTCAGATGCGTATAGAGCAGCAGGTAACAGGACTCGTGACTGCAAAGCGAGGCGACACGCTCAACCCGATCGTCGAGCATGTCGGTCAGGTCGAGGCCGACGCGTTCGCACGTGTCATAAGTGGGCTTCATCATCGCGCGGATCTTGTCGCGCACGACGTCGGGATCGCGCTCGAATGAGAACTCGAAAGAGTGCCCCGCGCGCTGGCAGTAAGACGTCATCGAGCGACGCAGTTCTTCGGTGATGCGTTCAAACTCCACATCGCCGACGATATCCATCGATCCGGTCAGTTCGAGCATCGTCAGCATCGCGCAGTCGCGCGTGATGAGAATGTACGGGCGTGCGCCCTTCGGATCGACTGCTGCCATCTGTTTCGCGCGCGAGCTATCCGGATCCAGACCGATCGCAGTCTCCAATTGACAGTACGACGGGAAGTCCGCGCCGAGTGCGTGGCTCGAAAGCCACGCCATGACCGATTCGACGTTTTGAAGAAAGGACGTTGCGATAGTTTTCATGGTTGGTTCCTTCGGCGCATGATCTCGGTGCGCATGGTATGGACCGCTTTCGATTCACTCAGGACTTTGGCGATCCACGGATCTGCTGCTGCGGCCTGGCTAATGATTTTTGTTGCGTGCAGCACGCGGTCCGACGGCCGCATGTCGGCAATCCGATCAAGCGCGAGAAGATCGCCCGAGCGGATTGCCGCCGCACACATCACTTCGGTCAGCGACTGAAAGTCGATAGGTTGGTCATCCAGCGGCGGCATAGACGTCGTCCTCTTGAATGACGCGGTGGAAGTTCGGGCAGATGATCTTGTTTTCGATCGCAAACTCCATCGCCCGGATCAATTCGGACCGCAGCAAACGAACACGAACTGCGCCCGTCGAATACCCGGTCACGGTGAAGCCGCGATCGACCGCCTTCTTCGCTACGCTGAAACACAGTGCTCTGTCTGCCGCGCGAAGCCACACGGCCCGCGCCGTCAGCGACTTCTTTTTAAGCATTTTGTTGTACTCGTCGCTGGCGAGCGCCATCCAGTGGTTCTCCGCAAGCAGGCCCGCAGAGTACGAAAGATGAAGCAGCGGATCGGACGTGAGTGCCATAGGCAAAAGCGCCCTTTCGGGCAGCATCTTGTACTCTGCTGAGCGGAAGACGGACTTAATCTCTAGTGGCGTGAAACGCGCGAGCCAAAGCAGTTCAGGGTGTGAAACCCATTCGCGGAGCACCATGCGCGATTGCACTTTCTGCCCGAACGCTGCTAGTGCGGCGTACTCAGAATCCGCGCGAGTCATGTCGAGCACCACCTCGGCGAGAATCGGCGTGTCATGCTTCAGGCAGAACGCGAGCCGGTCCCGTTGCGATACGGGCAATTTGACGCTCGGGATGTATTCCCACGCCTCGTCCGGTATCGGGCATGCCAGGATCTGTCGTGCGTGGTCCAGTCTATTCAAACGCATCGTCAGGAAGACAGAGTTCGGTACGAAATCAGCACGCGATAGAGCCGAGTCGGTCTGATATGCCGACCGCAAAGCTCGTTCTAGAGGTTGATTGTTCGGATACGTGTCACGCGGGAAACGGGATTTGATGTTCTCGTGCAGGGAATCGGCATTGGCTAGCTCGCCGGGTTTCCACTCGTACCCTTGCGCTGCAAGTCGGAATACGCGGGTAGCAACCTCAGAGACTGCTTGAGCCGCCACCTTCGCATGCGCCCCCATCATCTCGTAGCCAAGATCGGCGCAGATCTGATTGATTTGCGTCCGGAAGAACGTAAGCGAACGCAGGTTGTGGACATTGCGATGCCCGAGCGTGATGAACTGGCTGAACTCGCCATTTGTGATCCAAATGACGTTGTTTGCCAGATCCGAATGTTGGCGAACGTAGGTCGCTTCGGTCCCGTTTACGGAAGCCCACCCCGAGGCACATTCCTTCGGGTTGTCGTAGAGCATGATTCCGATTTCGGGAGGGGTAACCTTTGCGTCCTGATCCGCGTTGCTCAGCGCACTATCGTTTTGCTCGTGCGCGTTCATAGATCTGCCCCCACGTGCTGATCGGAAGAGACTTGTAGCTCTCTTCGATCCACCGACCGATGTATTCCATGAAGCGCACGGGCTTGTAAAGCAGCGCCATGCCCGAGAACGCGCTTATGCGCTTATCGAAGTCCTCGTCTTGGAGACGAAGCATGGCATTTGCGAAGTCCGACGGGTTGGCGCTGCCCCATTCGCGCGCGATGAGTTCCGCTCGACTAGCCAAGTGCTGAAGCAGAGCGTTCGCTTCGGCCTTCTCTTGGTCGGTGCCCGTTTCGAGGACGACCGCGATCGTGCGCTGAAGATGGTTGATCTCCGACTGCGGCAATCCTTCGAGGTGCACGAAAAGCCCCTGCCGCTGACTCCCAACCTGTCCGATGTGCTGTGTTCCATGGCACAGGGGATCCGCAATGGCGAGGTTCTCATCGCGGTTGTCCGCGTGGTTGTCATTGCAGTGATGCACTTCGGTGTGTTTCGAGCGAAAGCCACAAAAAACACATTTGCCGCCGCCTTTTACGAGGACGGCGTCGCGCTTTGCTTTGTATTCGGCGTCAGCCGACTCCATTCCGTGATCGTCTTGACGCCAGATCTTGCGCTTGACCGAAAAATGAATGTCGCGGTATCGGCGTGTCGCGAAGTTCGCGCCGAGTTGATCGGTCGGACGAGACTTGCCTTCCGTAGCCTCGTCCCATGACACGCCCGCATTGCGCACTGCCTCTTCATCGAGAGCAACGCTGGCGCGGGAATCCTGTTGGAAGGCCATAGTCGTGTCGTGTGCTGAATGATGTGCTTACAGCCCGCCCGGAAGCTTGTTCATCTGGCCGGAGCCTCCGCCGATCGTTTCGGCGCCGCTGTCCATGATGTAGCCGACCATACCGAGAGCGGGACCACCGAGGCCGTAGCCGAACACCTGGCCGTTGGTGACTTGTTGATCGCCCTTCGACTTCTTGATGCCGCTATTGATGCCGACAGCGGTCGAGCACATGCCGAGGCCATAACAGCCATACACGATGCCCGAGTAGACGTCGCCGAGGTCATTCTTGACCGAGCGGAAGATCGCGCCGATCGACGCGTTGGCGTAGTCGGGAAGGAGGATGCTCAGGCAGAGCAACACAATCGACGAGAGGAGGAACATGCTCAGACGCGGAGACGACTTCTTCGTCATCGCGTGGGCGACTAGCGCCGTGACCATCACAGTCACCGTGCCGGCGAGCATCGGGTTCAGAAATGCAACTCGGCCGAGGAACGACGCCGTGAATGCGCCGAGCGCAATCTTTTCGGCGTGCTCCGTCGCAAAGAGGTGCGCGCGTGCAGCAGTTTTATACATGACAACTCCAGTGGTCAAAATGTCAATCCGAGTGTTTCTTTGAAAGCATCGAGCGTGGTAGCGATGTTGATCATCGCTGCACCGCCCAATATGTGAATGAAGCCTTTCCATGCGTAGTCTTCGTACCCACCTCCTCCACCGCCGCTCGATGCCTTGCGAAGCTGTGTGAAGCCCTTGAGCCCATACCACCAGCCAAAAGTCGAAATGATCGTGAGGACCGCATTCACGGCAGGCGCGAATGCGCCAGCCGCAGAAGCGCCGGCATACGAAACCATGCCGTACGTCGTCGCGGAGGAACCCGTCATCGAGTCCCACACGCTGCCCATTGAGAAAGAGAACTGCGCGAGCAACACGCCGATGAAGAAGGTTCCGAAGATCTTGCTGCCGGAAATATCTGAACCGGGTGCGCCCGATTTCTTGATCGCGCTCGAAATCGCACTGCCGCAGAACCAGAGGCCAATCGCGAAAGCAACAGCTACAGCCAGCGATTCGGCTTCAACAATGTCCTGCGCGAGGTGAACGACGATCGTTGTGAGGTCCATTACTGGATCACTCCGGCCGTTGTGTAGATCTTCCCGGCATCCGCGTCGATCTTCGTGACTTCGGCACCGCCGATGCGGTCGCCTATGCTGACTACGACCTGTTTGCCGCTGTTTTCGTCCTCGACCCAACCTTGGCCCGGAATCACTTGCTTGATGTGCCAGCCGACCTGCGTTTCGAGCACACGCGAGTGCTTACCCTTGCGCGTCGCTTTTGCGCTGGCATGACGAACCGGCTGATCGGTAGCAGCGGTTGTCGTATCGCTATCAGTGGATGCCGCGTCGGCTGTCGTTGCATCGTCCGATTTCGCGCTCGCGGTGTGTTTGACGTGTTGCGCCGGGTGCTTGCCGCGCAGTTCAGACAATTCGCGTTCCAAACGCGCGATCTTTGCGGCACGCGTCTCGACAGGCGCGTCTTGTGCGGCGCTACCCGGAGTAGCCGCTGCCGGCATGATCGCGCTAGCAGTGGCCGCGTTGGGCGGGGTTGTCGCTGCGGCGGTCATAACGGGAGCGGGATTGCCAGCGACCTGTGCGGCGGAGGCCGGACCAAAATCTTGTTGAGCCTGTATTGCGGCTGGCAGCGCATTCAGTGCAGCCGGAGAAACGGTGTTTGCGGGAGCGCTAGCTGGCTGCGGTTGCAGTGATGCGACCGATGTTGACGGCGCTGCGCCAAGGTCCGCAGCCGTAAGCGACGCGGGAGCAGCTTGCGCCGCCTGTGGAAGTTCAGCAGGAAGAGAAGACACGCTTCCTGCACCGGCTTGTCCGCCCTGCGCCATCAATCCGCCGCTGCCGTTTCCAGCAGCGCCATCATCGGCAGGAAGCGAGGCGACTGCCGTTGGTACGGGCGAAGGGTGTGCAGCATGGCCGAAGATCTTCTTGTAGCCAGCAAACAGCGCGATGAAGACGATGAATCCGCCACCAAGAAGAACCGGAATCGGCAGCTTCTTTTTCTTCTTGGGTGCACGACCGTCGGGACTATCGTTGAACGACAGATCTTCCTCTTCCTCGGTATCGGGGTGCGGCTGGTCCTGACCGTGCTGAGCCGAATGCTCGTGATGCGGATACTCCTGATGCTCGGCGTCGATAACCGTCGTATCCGAAGGGTCGAGTTGAGCGAAATGATCGTGAGCCATATTGAATAGTGTCCCGGCAACGTATGGTTGCAATTATACGGAAAAAGACGGGCGTTGAGACAACGGATCACTCGCCCGCGACGTCAGCCTTGAATTTGATGATGATCGTAGTGTTTGCTGCAACACGGCCACGAATCGGAGGGATTGAGTTGACCTGTTGTGAGATAACTTGCTGCATACCTTGCGTTCCACCGGCCGCAGCGGCACCGGCCGCTTGCGTGATGGTCGCATTCGGATTAACCGATGTCGTGCCGCCGAGCGGATTAACCGTTACTGTCGCGCCCGAGTTGGCGTAGACCGCGCCCACGGCACCGACGGCACCAAGCAACGCAGGCGTGAGAATGCGCTGGCCGTACCGATGATCGATGTCCGCAGGAAGCGAACTCATCAGCGTTTCGTCGTTGAGCGCGGTGGCAGTCACGTTGTAGCTTTTGCCGTTGCAACGCATGGTGGTGAATGTGACCGTGACAGTTTCGGTCGAGAGTCGCCCTGTCCCTGCCAGTTCTCCGTTCTTGCATGGACCTTCGTCAATGATGGCAAAGACGTCCGAAGGCGCGTCTGTATCGATACCGTTCACCAGATGACCGGCATACTGAGTGAGCGCCGGAATGAGAACGCGCTTCTCGCGCGACTCGGTCGGCGAGGCCGTCGAGGTCGCAGATTGAGCCCCTGCTGCCGGCGCGGCCGATGCAGTAATACTCTTGTCCTGTTGCAGACCGAGCACTTTCTGAGAGTTGGGCGGGTTGTCCCAGGCAGCGAAAAGCCCCGACATTTGGGTGCCGAGTCCTTGGGCAGGCGCCGGCAGCGGCGGCAGTTGCTGAGCGTTCTGGTTCTCGGCAGGCCGCGAGTAGTCGATTTTTTGCGCGACAGGCGTTTGAGCCTCGCGCTGCTGGAATGTAGTTTCCGTCGGCGTGTTATCCGACAGGGCCGGAATGAACGTAGCATCTTGCGCACGAGCCTGCTTGGCTCCTTGCGCATTTTGCTTGGCGAGCGCCTGGGAGTAGTGCTGCGTTTCGGGAGCGGGCGTGCCACCGGCTGCATCAACGGTCGGAACATCAACTTCAGACGGCTTATCGTTGCGATGTTTCGCGGCGAGAACGACGATGACGAGACCAGCCACGACCACTGCCGCAATTGCGGCAAGCACCTTCGCGTTACGAAGGAATCCGGGGTGCATCTTTTGTTTCTGACCAGCCATCTTTACTCCAGATCGAAAATGACATTTCGCAGTGCACCGTTCTCGCTGACGGTGACCACGGGTGTCTTCGGAATCTCGTACACGTGCGTGCCGTCGGCCGACGTCAGTGATCCGGTGTAGGCCGGATTGTTCAGGAACAGTGGAGTGCGCAGCACGATGTGGTCGCCCACAACCCATGCCTGCATGCCGCTCGGGCCGCTCTGGATCCGCAATGGCTTGGCGTCAGGCGTGTCGATCCCGTCGAGCAAAGATTGAAGCGATGCCTTCGGCAGATCAATGGCGCTGACGCCTTGGATAGGTTGGGCGGCGTTCGGGCCGCGTCGCGGCACACGGATGTCGAGTCGATAATCCGTTTCCTTCTGTCCCGCGATCATCTTGATGACGACCGGGAAAGGAAGGTCTTTCAGAAAGACTGCGACGTCACCTTCGACATAATCCCCTTTCGGCGTGATCGTGATCGTGGGGACGGCAGCGACTGGACGGACGACGTCGAATCGTTCCGACGACATGTTATTGACTTCGAGAAGATCCCACGGAGCGCCGGTCGCGTCGATGAACGTCACGGCAGCACCGAGATTGCTGACCCGGACGATCGGCGGGGGTGCGCCGGGCGAGAGATCGACCGTTTTCACCGAGTACACGGGCTTTGGCGGTACAGTCGGACTTGCTGCTGCGGCTCGCTTGGTTGTGTCGAGTCGCTTGCGCAACACCTTGATCTGTTCAGGGGTCAGGGGCATGTAGTTGCCCACGGCTGTGTCGTAGTTGACGGCCGATTGTGGCACCAACGGCGGGAGCGGACGCGGCGCATTCGGATTCGAATAAACCGAACCCGCTGCGCCGTTGTTAGGTGACTGTGGTGCTGCGCCGGGACCGTTCGGCGTCTGTCCCGCTGCGCCGGCATTGGACGGTTGCTGATATTGGGCGCTTGCGAGGTCTGCTGCGCCGCACATGGCGAGCAAGCAGATGAGCTTTGTGGCCAGGCTGCGCATGAGTGATTCCTTAGAAAGCGATGCCGGTCACGATCGAATACATCTTGCGGGTATCGAGGATCCCTGCCAACCAATCTTGCGCGCGACGGCTCGGTGCAGTGCGGTGCAGATCTTCGAGTTCCGCACGGCTGGCGTCGAGGACGTTCAGCGCGCGCAGCGCTTGATGCCACTCAGTTCCTGCAACGTTTGCAAGCGGATGCGACGTCGAGTCGATCGCGTCCATCGCGCGAATGTCCATCAGCCCGACGATCCAGTCCTGCGCGCGACGGCTCGGAGCAGTCTCGTGCAGTTCCGCTAGTTCGTCACGTTTGGCAATGAAGGGGTCGAAAATATCGAACACCTGATGCCACTCGGTCCCCTCAACGCTTGCAAGCGGATTGGTCGTGTCGCTAGTGGTTTCGGTAGCGGCGATTTCGATTGCCGACGGAAGTGGTTGGAATTGGTCAGTCATGCCGTCACCTAGTTATTCGTGCCGATGATGCGTACAGCAGCCGTGGCGATGCCTTTTGGGTTATCGACGGTCGGAATTCGTTGAATGTCGGTTTCCATCACGAACGTGTACGACTTCTTCTCAGTCTGGTTCTGGAGCGTGATGTTGATGGGTTGTTGGACCGTCCACTTGTAGCCACCAGCGTTGTGCGGATCGGTCGCGGAGATGACCCCTGCTCCGCCCGAAGTCGCCGACGAGACGTAACGGCGGTCGCGGATCTTCTTGATGAGGCCGGACGACTCCATAGCCGCCATGAGCGCGTTGTAGCCGGCGTCCGTGTAACAGGCATGCAGCGATTGCAGTTTGCGGCGAAGATTCTCATCCACGAAATCGAGCGTGAAGGAAGCGGTCATGCACGCTTGCGAGAATTCGAGGACGGTATCTGTATTGACCATCGGCACGCTCAACGGAGTAAGCGGCGTCAAACGGCCATCGGGCGTCGCGGCGAAGTACTGCGGTTCCGGCTTGTGCATGAACTGTGCGACGTTCATGCCACCGGACACGACAAGAGCCACGGCCAGAACGAGATTGGACGTGAGCATGCGTGGCCAACTCGCCTTATAGAGAAACGTCTCGCGCAAAAGTCCTGATGCTGGATGAAGCGCGACGGATGCCGGAGCGCTCTTCGCTTTGGGCGTGCTCATGCGCCAACTTCCTCTTCAGATTGATATCGCTCGGGGTACAGCAGATGGATTTCGCGGACTCCATGGGCGGCGAATTCCGCGTCGCGCGTGCGCACCACGTCGATCCAGCGGCGGGCGGCGTCGAGCAGTTCCATCTTTTGGGGATGCTCCGACGGACGCGAGTGGCGCACGCAGTCAGCATCTTTGAGCACTTTTACCAAGCGCTCGGCGATGTCCGGACTTGGAATCGAGCCTTGTTCGAGCCGCGTCAGATACGACCGCGAAACGTCTGCCAGGAGGCAAATCTTTGCAGTATCGAGGTTGTGAGCAACCCGGTACGCCTTCAATAGAGTCAGAGGCTTCACGGCCATAATGTGCGTAGTCAATTCTGTATCATTACTGCAATACGCAAATTATTTATGGCTCTTTGTTGCCTGTCAAGCAAATTCCTATGAAGGTACTCGATGTCAATCGTGGTTGCGTTTTGTTACTTACTGTGCACACAACTTACCGAGACAACGTTTGCACTGAACGGTACACATGTACCTACTTCATTTCGCGCGCGATCGAAGCTCGGCTGCGATCATCTGTGTACTCTTGGGATCCACGGGCGTTGCAGCCTTCGCTGCACGTTGAATCGAACGCAGGAATGAACGCGTTCCATCGTTCAGTTGCAGGGCGCGCTCAGCACGGGTCGCGGCAACGTATAGAAGATTCAGTTCGTCCTCGTCTACTTTATCGGCAGGCAATAAATTTTCTTTATCGTCAGTCAGGTCGCAGAAGTCGTCGGTAAGTAGTACCTGATCGAACTCCAGCCCTTTCGACTTGTGGGCGGTTGTAAAAACGAGGCCGTTCGAATGCGTCGTTGCGAACGACTTGGCGCTCGGCGCCGGCACATGGCGTCGTTCCAACTCGCGGATGAGCGCCGGAATGCGTTGCCCGTATGCGCCAGCAATCTTGCTTAGGAATTTTAGGTCGCGATCGTCGGTGTCCTCTGCGGCTTCCGCGAGTTCGGCCAGATCGGTGAACTGCCTGATGATCGGGTCGCGAATGCTGGCGTGCTCATTCATCGACAGGTGGTAGGCGTCCATCATTGCCTCGAAGCGATAACCGGAGGTGCCGCCCACAAAGTGAAGCGGCCGGTTGGATTCGAGTGCTTTAACGGCGACGTCGAACAAGGCAGCGTTGGTGCGCGCAATCGTGCAGTACGTGCGCGAGACGTCGATTTCGAAGGTAGTCGGCGCGCCTTTCCCGGTAATCGGGCGCGGCATCTTTCGGAAACTGCCTAGAAGAGCCGTGGCAACTGCGGCGACGCCCGAGCCGAAGCGAAAGGACGTTGTCAGGTAATGGGTCTCATCGACCTGGATCTCGCGCATGGCGTTCGTCGCGCCACGAAATTTGTAGATTGCCTGATTCTCGTCGCCGATTACGAGCAATCCCGTTTTCTGCCGTTTGAGGATATCGAGCACAGTCGGATTCAGATCCTGCGCTTCGTCGCAGATGATCGTTGTGTACCGCTGCGACAGATCCGGATTCGACAACTGCCAGAGCTTCAAATAGCCGTCGTGCGGAAGCTTGACGTCGAGCTTGGTCGGGTCGCACATCTGCGCGAAGAGTTCCTTTGTGTAGTTCACCACCTGCCCTTGTTGACTCGGCGGGCATTTCAGATCCTCCGCAATGTGACTCGCCGAGATCGCCTTGTCAGGCGAGCACAGCCAGCCGTGCAGCGCGCCTTGCACCAGACGCGCCATACGCGGGTTGATTTGAAGAGTGTTCGCGATCGCGAGCGTGCGCATGTCGCCGAGCTTCCCATTGCGCTGGTCGTGCGGCAGTGACGAAAAGAGGCGCGGAACGATTGCGCCGTATGCAAGCGAGTGCATGGTCTTGCATTCGACCCAATCCGGGAACTTCGTCTTTGCGTCGTCGGCGATCGCCTTGTTGAAGGCCATCAGCAAGAAGCGCTCGTTCGGCCGGGCCATCGTGAAGCCACGCGCTGTTGTTGTCTTGCCGGTGCCGGCATAGGCATTGACGCGAATGCGCCGTGCCTTCGAACCGATCACCTTCGCTTGCTCCGGCGTCGGCGCGCGTGTTTGTTTGCCCGTGATGTTCATTCCGCCCTATTCCTTAGTTGCGTATCGTTGTAATGATACGTTGTTTGCGGAATAGGCGCGCGTCTTTCAGGTCGCCCGTGCGAGGTCGCCGAAAAAAGCCCAGCGGTCTCGCTGGGCAAGCCGTCGGTTTAGACGACAGCGGAGGTGCTGAAAAGCAAACTGGCCGAATGTCGGTTCCGACAGCGGCCAGTTCTCATGTACTTCAGATTACGACTCGGGAAGCTTCCGATCAGGTTAGTGACCGAAATAGACCGGCGCGACGCTGTTGCCGGTGTGTGCGGGGCCGCCCGATGCCGACGCGGTGTCAGCGACGCCACCGTAGCTGTTCTGGCCATTCTGTGCAGCGACCTTGGCTTCGGCGGCTTGGATCTGCGCCGGGTACGTCGTGCGATCCAAGCTCGGGTTGTATCCAGCGCGTTCAAGCTGTACCAGTTCTGCCTTCACCTGAGCGCGCGTGAGCGGCTGGCTTTGCGCGAAAGACGAGACTGCCGGGACGGCGAGTGCAGCGGCGACGATGATAGATGCGAGTTTCATGATGCTTACCTCCAGATCTTGTTCTTCGCAAACAGCCCTGTTTGCGTTTCAGTGATCTCAGTATAGGTAAGCGTCCGCTTAAGATTAATGATTGACTCGACAACTCATTGTTGCTGAATACGGGATAACCCTAACGCGGTCCCTGTGGCCGTCCGCTCAGTTGTTCGGACGCGGCGTCGTCTCGGGCGTGTTGGCGGGTCGGCTCGCCTCCTTGAACTCCAGCCAGGCTGACCGACGCTTGGCGTAGTGTCGCCGCGCGGTGCGGACGGACGAGTGCCCGAGCAGTTCGGCAACTTCCTCGTGAGATTTCGTTGCTTTTGCGTTCGCGGCGAATTGGTGTCGAGCCGAATAGAGCGCATACCGCCGCTTGGGGTCATTGCCCCAAATCGAACGGCAGGCACGGCGCAATGCGACGCTGCAACGTTCGTGCATCTGGTCGAAGGTTATGCCTTTCGCTTTCATTTCCGCCAGCGACTCAAGGTGCGCCCGAACCACGGAAGCATCTTCTGCGGAGATTGGAACCGTGCGGCTGACGCCCGTGCCTCGGCCGTTGGTCGCCTTGGCGTTGTTCGCCGTGACGCTCGTGCCGTCTCCGGACAAGCTCGCGTGTTCCCATTCGCACGGGCGCAGCCCGGTGCACATCGATGCCATGAGCCAGAGCGCAGCTCGTTTCGAAAAATCACCGTGCCGTATCGGGTTCCAAAGTTTGGCGACTAATACCTCGTAGTCTCGCTTTGGGACACCTTTGCGCTTGAGGGACGAGGTGCTGCCCGGATCCGACGCCTTCTTGCAATCCGTCCATGGGAGTTTGCGAATTTCCTCGGCGGCTCTCTGGTAGAGCGGATCGCGAGTCTCTTCGTATCGGACTTCGTAGCGGCAGGCGATGCTCGCCTGGTACTGCCGGAACGTTGCCCACTTCCATTTGTTTGCGTTCCGCTGCATGTAGGCGACGACATCGTCTGGCGCCGGGTACGCGTCTTCGTGCAGTTGCATCTCTGCGGCGATCTTGCTGAGGATGCCGTGTGCCCGTTTGAGGTACAGCTTGATGGTATCTGCGGTCCGTGTCTGATTGCGTGCGTGGTCTGGATTCATCTTGTGGTTTTCGTTCTTACCGTCTTCGGTCCGGACGATCGCGGGCCAGTGGACGCGGCCCTCCCCGATTCGTTTGCGACCTGCTCGGACTACTGGTCTTGCTCGGGACCGATCGGTTGACGTGGCCGGTCTATGCGGTTTGCCGCTTCGTCGGGTGCTGATTGTGCCGTGTCCGTCGTTGCCCGTGTGCTGCCGGGGCCGACGGAGGCGGCTGCTTGGTTGCGATACGGGGTGGTGCCGGGTGCGGGATTGCGTTCTGGCCGGGGAGGTCTCCGAGCATGGTGCGTTTGCGTTACAGGAGGGGTATCGAGTAGCGGCAATGTAAAGCTATTGCCGCGTTACACGATCACATACTATGACGTGTAACCGCCATCGTGGTTCGATTCCGATCACATGATACCGAGAGTTTTTCGCAAACGGTGCCATGAGTGAGCGAGTGTTGTTAGAACGCATGCGGGCCGAATCCAGCCGGATGGGTATCGGGTGTTGGCGACTGCTGCGCGGCTACCGCTGCCGATCGCTTTAGTCCCTTGCCGGCCGAGAACGCGATGGACTGAGCACGCGGGTTCAAGAGCTTGAGGAACAGCTTCGGCTCATGGGTGCCGATGCTGCTCGCAGGGGAGGCTATGCGAGTGCGGGCGAGGTCGATGCGTTCCTCCGCGTTGCCCGCGATGAGAACGCTGCCAATGCCTTGATGCAAAGGCACCGCCGCGCGGGTCAGCAGTGGGATGGATTGGATGGTGAAGGTGTCGGCGTTGAGAGCGCTGAGTGGCATAGCCGAGAAGTAGAGACGCGCTGCCTTCGGGCCGTTACAGAACAGTGCCGAGTGGCTGTTACCGATCACACAGAACACCCCTTCTCGGCAGAGCGATGAAGCTCCGAGTTTTCGGCCGTTACAGAACACACCGTTGTGTTCTGTAACGGCCTGTCACGTCAGTCCATCATCGACAGATTTGCCCGCCGCATAATGGCGAGCTTGGGACTACGTTGTTTTGCGTCGGCAGGAGGCGAAGCGTCCGGGTGTTTCTCGGGTTTGGCCGTTACAGAACGTTCGGGCACAAGCGTTTTCGGCTCCGAAACAACCATAATCGCGGGTTGCGTCGCGCCCGTCTTCATCGTCGTAGCCGGGGGTGCCTCGGACAGACCTGCGATCGGTGGCACTTGGGTCGCCGCAGGGGTAACCTGCGGCGCTGCGGGGAGTCTTCCCTGCTCTGCCATCAATCCCAAATACGCGAGGCGTCGCAGTAGCGCCATGCGCTTGTACGGGTGCACGCCGGTCATCGCATGGAACAGCGCCTCGTCCGTGTCGGCGCTGATGTACCCGTTGAGCCTTATTTGGCTTCGTTCGAGAGCAGCCATTGTTCCCCCAACATTTGGAAGCCACGGACGTTCGCATACACGGGGTTGCCACCGGTATGCACCTCCAGGTTCGGGAAGCGTGCCTTGACCGCATCGCGGTACAGATGCGTTGCGCCGCCGACCAGAATCACGTTCTCGATATCGACGATGCCGCGCGTGCCGGTGATGAGCTTATTCACCGCAGAATCAGCGATTTGACGGATCAGCGGACGGTACTTTTCGAGGTCAACTTGCTGTCCGTGGACCCGCAAAACACGCCCCGTGCGAAGGGATTCGTCGATACGCATGATGTCGCCCGGATCGCAGCTAAGATCGGCCTCAATGGCGTCCCGAACGGCCGTCAGAATGGTCGATGCGCCCTGCTCGTTCACTGCCGCCGAGCGCGAATCGATGGGCCTGCTTCCCTGCGAGACGACCCAATCCAGCGTGTAATAGCCGGGATCGATGATGAGGTTCATTTCATGGTCGATCGCGTCGGTCATTTCATTCTGAACGACGTAATCGTAAAAGCCTCCCATAGGCTGCGGAACAACCGTAACCTTATGAACCGTAACGGTTTTCCCACCGATCTCGTGCGCCCCTGCAACCGACTGTTCGAGCGGCCGGCGTTTGGCTTCGTACGTCGTCAACGGCAAGCCGAGAACCAGGCATTCGATCTCGTCCACGCCCATATACGCCAGCGCCGCACGAACCAACGCCAAGTACCTGTTTGACAAGCAGAAATTCTCGTCGAGTACCCGGTCGTGGCTACCGCCGCCGAGTGCAAGGCGCACCTCCTTGCCGCACTCGTACGTCTCACCGCGAATCTCGATCTTGTGCGTGTCCCGTTGCTGACCAATCGCACGCGAAAAGTCGTTCTGGAGCGCCGTCGGAGTCAACGACGGGAACATATCGCAGATGGCGTCGAAGTCTTCGCCGAGCATCCCGGTCGTGAATTTGGTATTGCCATAGCCGACGTCTACAGCGCGGACTGCTTTGGTTTTGCTCATTGTGGCCTCGTTCTCAGGGCGGAAAGTTGGAAACGACGCCGCGCGGCGTCGATGCATTGCATCTTACGTATAATTGCAATGATACGCAATAGATAGCCATCAACTTGTGGTGCGGCTGAAGCAAAACGACGCCGCAACGACGCCGGAACGACGCCTGAGCCCGCTTGCGAAAGGGGATTGACGATGAAGCAACGACGCCGAATCGACGCCGTCAGGCGTCGTTACGTCCGGCGCAGGCCAAACGACGCCGAATCGACGCCGAATCGACGCCGCTAGGCGTTGTTTGAAGAAGGCGTTCAGGTTTAGGCAACGACGCCTCTAGGCGTCGTTTGGTGGGCTACTCGATTGAACGGACCTTCGGAGATGCCCATTCAAGGGCGAGCAGTAGCGTGCGGCCTCTGAAGCGGTCCGACTATATAGATATGTCTCGCGTTGCCGAGTAAGGGAGCGGCGGGTAGGACGATTCCGTATCCTTTGCTTCATACGCAACAAATCGTTGTTTGGCTCTTTTCCGTATGCTATGCTTCATACGGAAAACGTCGGCCGCTGGCCGTGGAATAAGTAAGAGCGAAAACATGCGATTTACACGCGTTGCCCTGACTGTCTTAGTGTGCGGAGCCGCAGGCTGCGCCGTCCAGCAGCCGCCCGCCGTGGATACCACGGGGCGGATGCTGGACGCTCAATTCAGCGAGTCGGCACAAAAGATCGACCGGATGATGGTCGATGTAGCGCGCGCGGGCGGCGTATCTGCCGTCGCGCCGCGTACGGGAAAAGTCACGGTCAGCGGCGATCTGGTCACGGTTCAGTGGCAAGGCGATGCGCCCGAAGTGCTGCGCAAGTTGGCCGAAGCTAAGGGTCTGCGCTTTGCCGCCATGGGCCGCGCGGTTCCGATTCCTGTCTCGCTTTCGGCGGTCGATACCCGCTTCGTGGACGTACTCGAAAATGTCGGCACCCAATGCGGTGGCCGGGCAGACGTCGTCCTGAAAAACGATGCGCTGGAAATTCATTACCGTGGCGTCTAAGCACCACGTCCTGTCATCGGTGGCCCTCGCGGTGGCGTGCTCGCTGAGCACGATCCCCGCGTGGGCTGGCGATATGTCGCTTGACGATATTGCCAACCTGTCGGCTGATTCTGTTCAGAAACCCGCTATCACGCCCGCGCGCGCGTCGATCCTCAAAGAGGCAGCGATGGCGCTCGGAAGCCGCAAGGGCACTGCCGATCGCTCGGCGGTCCTCGTCTCAGAACTCGAAGCACGCGGCGATCGCCTTGACAAAATCTATCGGTTCGGCGCGCTCGTGACCAAGAGCGGCGTTCTGCCTCCTGTCATTACCGAGGCGCGAGATGCCGTTGAAGCGACGTCCGATCAACTGCGTGTCGCCGACCGCATGTATCGCATCGTCGCGCGCTCGCGCCTGATTACGACTCCGCCGTCGTGGCGCGATTATCTCTTTGTTGGTCTGCGCCTCACTCAGGGCAATGAAATGCCCGCAGCGGCCGTGCTTCCGAAGAACGACGCAGAGCGGGCCTACTGGAAAGAAGAGGTCCTGCTCGGCTACGAGTACGGCAAGAAGCTCGCGGACGAAATTCTGAACAGCAACCGTGCGCGTCTCGACCGCGACTACATGGGAATGCTGCGCTACTCCGAACTGTTGAACAAAGGCATGGTCTCTGAACCGATGGTTGCTGTCGCGCCTGCTGTCGTCTCGGGCGATCGAAATCAAATCAACGTCGGCGACACGCTCTATCGCGTGACCGATCACGGTGGTTTCGTCACGGACGCGAAAAAGTGGCAACCGACGATTGAGCAGGGTGCAAGCTCGCCTGCAGGAGCGTCGCAATGAGCGCGCTCGTGCATGTCGAACCTTTTCAACTGGTCCCGAACTTCGGCGAGCAGCAGCTTCGCGAGTTCATGAGCTATTGCGCGGATCAGGATGTGTCTGACGTCGTCTTTCAGACCGGCGATCGGGTATGGGGCGAAGTTCGCGGCCGGCAAGTGCCGCTGACCGCCCGTACGATCAAGGATGGCGAAATCAAGACGTTGCTGTCGAATGCTTTCGGCAGCGAAGTCATCGGTGTCATCAAATCGGGCACGGACGCCGACCGCGCCTATCGGTTCGTTGTCGAGCGCGACACGCGTCGTTACCGCGTGAATATCTCGGGCGCTCAAGTGGGTGACGCGGACGATGGCGTGTCGATCACGATGCGGACGATTCCCGAAATTCCGCCGCCGCTTGACGCGTTGCACCTGCCACCTGGTATCCGAAACAACCTTTACCAGCCACGTGGCCTCGTGCTCGTGTGTGGGCCGACGGGCTCGGGCAAGACGACGCTCATGTCCGCGTTCTATGCGGACGTGTCCGCAACTGATCCCAACGTGAAGATCTTGCTGTACGAAGATCCGATCGAGTTTTTGTTCACCAAGGTCAAAAACGTAGGCCCGAAGATTTCGCAGATGCAGGTCGGCCGGCACATTCCGAGTTTTGCGCGTGGCATTCGCAACGCGATGCGTCGGAAGCCGACGTTGATCGGCATCGGCGAAGCTCGCGACGCCGAGACGATCGGCTCGATGGTTGAAGCGTCGCTAACCGGACACGGTGCTTACGGCACGATGCACACCGATAGCGTTCCCGAGACGACTTCGCGGGCGATTCAGGTGTTTCCGGGCGACCAGCATTCGGCGATCGCATCGAAGCTGCTCGGCGCGCTACGCCTGATCGTGGTTCAAATCCTCGTGCCTACGCTAGATGGCAAGCGGGCTGCGGTTCGCGAATGGCTCTACTTCGATCGCGACATCAAGATCGAAATGAGCGAGATGCCGCACACACAGTGGGGCGCTTATCTCCGTCAGGTGGTAGCCAAGAAAGGTCAAGACATGACGACGGGCCTTCGCGGTCTGCTGGATAAGGGCTTGATCGACATGAAGGCTTTCCGCCGCTACGCGGGCGAGGTGGACGAATGAGAGCCGTCCGTTCGTACTGGCGGGAGTTTGGCCTGACGATGCGTTTCTTCGGTATCGACGCACGTGCCTTTTTCCCGCTGCTGTTCGCCCTGTACAGGCCCGCCAAGTGGTCGTTCGGGCTTGCCGGCGTCGCAATCGTGGCGTTCTTCATTATGGAAAAGAAGGGCTACACGCTGCCGGTTCTCATCCGACTGATCCGTCACAAGATGCGCGGGTCGATTATCCATGCGCGTGCCTGGTGGCATCACCGCAGAAACTACGAATGAAAGGGTGCGACATGCACAGAAAAACAATCGCTGCGGTGCTGGCCGCTGCCGGGGTGACGCTGACGTGCGCGACCGCAGCGCGCGCCGGTTTCTTAAACCAAGCAGTTCCGGCGCCCGCGCCGACATCGGCAGCAGCACCGGTCCAGTCCGGCGCTGCACCGACGCCCGAAGTCGCACAACACGCGCTCAATGCCGCTCCGTCTACGGCCACGCCGGCGGCTCCTGCTGCGTTGCCCGAAGCTACCGGCCGCAAGGTTACGCAAATTGGTTTGCGTCCGTCCAACGTATTGGTCCCGCGCGGGATGGGAAACAACATTGCGCTCGGCGACGTGTTGCCCGCAATCGTGCCGCGCGACTTCCGGATCGATACGCACGCGGCCGACGCTCAGCAGCCGATCTCGTGGAGTGGTGGTCAGCCGTGGGACGCGGTGCTGAATGCTTCCCTGGCCAACGCCTACGCCACTGAGGCCACGATCGACTGGAACCAGAAGCTGGTCACCGTGCGTCGTGTAGGCATGGCTCCCACAGCAATCGGCGTCGCCATGCGCCCGGCCGTACCACAAGCCGTAGCGATGCGATGGGACGTGCGCGCAAGCGATGTGACGCTGCGCCAAGCGTTGATGCGGTGGGCCAAGGATGCGGGCTGGCAGGTGTCGTGGGAGATCGCGTACGACTATCCGGTGCAACTGGAAGGCTCGTTTGCTGGCTCGTTCGAAGACGCGGTTACCCAATTCATGTCGTCGCTTCGTTACAGCGACTATCCGGCACTCGCGTGCCTCTACGAAGCGAACCATGTGGTCCGCGTGCTTCACTACGGGGATAAGAAAGAATGCGACAAGTAAGTCAACGCACCGTGGCAGCGATCGCGCTGCCGATCGTCCTCGCGGCGTGCGGCTCCATGCAACGCGACATCGCGCGTCAGACGGATGACGCGGCTCAGCAGGTCACCGACTATCGCGCGCGAGTCACCACCATGAATGTGACGTCCAACGTCGCAGTCGTGCAGCGCGTCTCGGGTGCGTGGCTCGGCGGTCATGCGGTGCCTATGCAGGCAGATTCCGCGCTACCGGAGATCTTCCGTCGCGAAGGATGGCGCTTTATTTTCCCGGATAAGGGAACCATGTTGACGGTCGCGGAACGGCTGCAAAAGAACACCGGTATCCCGGTGCGCGTGCAGCCCGACGTTCTCATGCCGATGAGCGCGTTCATGAACATCAACGGAACGTCTATCTCGACCGAAGACAAGAGCGCAGCGCCTGCCGCACCGACGACGCCGGGGTCGGTGACGACTTTGCCGCCGCTGCCGAGTCCGGCTGCGGGCGGTGCCCTGGCTGCTGGCACGTCAGCCACCATGGCTGGACCGGCGTCGCAAGCCTTGTACGAGATGCGCTACATCGGAACGCTCGCAGGCTACCTCGAACTGTTGTGCGCACAAGCTGGCATCTCGTGGGACTACCACGACGGCGTTATCACGCTGCGCCGCCTCGTGACCAAGACCTTCGTCCTGAAAGCACTGCCGGGTTCGTCCGGTCTTCAGGCTGGTATGGGCCGCGATGGTCAAACCCAAACCGGTACGCAGAGCAGCAGCACGGCATCGCAGTCCGTGACGACCGGTGGTTACACGACGACCGGCAAGGTCGAGATGAACAGCACGTTCAGCGTGTGGTCCTCGCTCGATAAGTCTATTCAGGCAATCAAGACACCGGTTGGACGATACGCAATTTCCGAAGCCACCGGAACGATCACGGTGACCGACACGCGCGCGGCCGTGGACGAAATCGGCCGGATTATCGAGCACGAAAACGCGACGCTGACGCGACAGGTCGCGATGCGAGTCGAGGTCATCTCGGTGAAGCTCACAGGCAACAACCAGTACGGTGTCGATTGGACCGCTGTCTTCCAAAAGGTCACGCACATGGTGCCGTGGGCGCTGTCCTATACGTCTCCGGCGACGCTTGTCACAACGACGACTGCGGGACAACTTGGCGCATCAGTTCTTGCGCCAACCGACGGCTCGACGGGCACGTGGACCGGCTCGCAAGCGTTCGTCACTGCCCTTAATGACTACGGCCGCGCAAAGATTCTGACTACGGCGAACGCCATGACGATCAACCGTCAGCCGGTCCCGGTCGCAATCACTCAGCAAACTGGCTACCTGGCGGAAGTGACGCCGGCACCGGCCGGTGCTTCGGGCAGCGCTGGCGGCACGCCCGGTCTGACGCCCGGCACGGTCACGACCGGCTTCATGCTCAACCTGCTTCCCACAGTGCTGGACAGCAACAACATTCAGCTTCAGGTCTCTGTTGGGATTTCGTCGCTCGATGCGCTGGTGCGCCAGACGTCGGGTACGGGAGCTACTCAAAACAGCATTCAGACGCCGACGGTATCGAGCACTGACTTCTTGCAGAAAGTGTCGATGAAGCCGGGGCAAACGCTCGTCCTGTCGGGCTACGAGCGCGACAGCCGCCAGTTCGACAAGCGCACGCTTACGCCGGGCGCCCCGATCATTGCGGGCGGCAGCTTCAACGGCAACGACGAGCGCGAAGCGGTGGTGATCCTCGTGACGCCCGTCGTCACCGAAGGTTCGATCTAAGTCGGCGGAGCACATATGTCGGTACGCATAGTCGAGGTCAACGGTACGCAAGTCGTGTTCGGACTTGATTGGGTGCCGTTGTCCGGAGACGGCTCGGAGAAGGACGAAGTCGTTCAGATTGTGAAAAGTAACAAGGCAGCGTACCAAGTGCGTTGCGCTGCCGACCACGCAATCCTGTACGGCTTCCTAGCGAAAGCGGATGTTCCAGACGACGTCAAGAACCCGAAATTCAAATCCGCGGCAGCACTGCTCGCCTCGTTTCCCGACGTAGCAGCGAACGCTATCTGGATTGAAGTCGATGGGCAGACCGCGAAAATGGCTGCGCTTCGCGACGGTCTTCCGCTGCCGTTGGGCGACTTCTACGGCAGTGTGATGGAAGCCGATGACCGTATTCGTCACATCGAGGCGGATAGCGGGATTTCCTTCACGTTCTACGGAAACTATTCGGAGGTCTACGAAAGCAGCGTCCCGATTTCGTTGGCGGAGCTTTGCGACGAAGGTAGCTCTGAAGTTGCGACATTGGTCAAGGCAAGCCGGAGCACGGACAAGCGCATTTTGCTCATCGGCGCAATCGCCCTTGTATTGGCTGCATGGCAGTACGGCGGCGACGTGTGGCGGTTCGTTCACCCGCCCAAGAAGGTGGAGAAGGTCGATGCAACCAAGCAGTATTTGCAGCAGTTGCCTAGCCGCCTCGCTATGGCTGGAACCGTTGCGCCGGTCGCCGCAAGGTTCATCCATGGCGACTGGAGCAAGGAGACGTTGCAAGCAGGATGGTTCCTGACCAAGGTCTCATGCTCGATCGCTCAGTGTTCTTACGCGTGGAACATCGTTGGTGGGGACGGAGCGGCGCTCGAACGGGCGCTTGGCACGAGAAACATCATCTTCAGTCCAGACGGTCAGCAAGCGTTGGTGACCTTCGAGAATCAACCCGCGCCACAAACGCCGCTGAACAGCGACCGATTGCCATCGACTGCCGAGTTTCGCCGGAACCAAGGCTCGTTCGCGCAGGACTTGTCGCTGCTCAACGTGAACTTTCAGTTTGGGGATACCAAGCTGTTCGGTGCGGACAATCCGAGCGCCGTTGACCTGAACAAGCTCCACGGTGTCATCCGCTCCGGCGATTTCAAGGTGACGGGCCAGGCAGCAGTGTTGGACGACGTGCTGCGGCATCTGCCGGACAGCGTAACGCTGGATTCCCTGGACCTGACGATCACTGGAATAGATCCCATATTCGAATTGAGAGGAAGCTACTATGTCAAAGACTGACGCGACCGCGTTCAACTCGCGAAACCTTACCGTCAGTGCGCGACGCGTGTTGGCAATCACCTTGGCAGCGTTCGGAATCGGTTTGGCGGCGCACGCGGCGCAAGCCGCTACGATCGACGAGCTTGTCGCGGCGCAACGCGAGGTGATGCGGGCCGAGATGGCTAAGAAGATCGCTGATGCGAAGGGCGACAAAACGGTCGCTACTGCACCCGCTCCGAGTGCGCTTCCGGTTCCCGTTGCCGTCGCGACTCCCGTAGCAGAAGCTAAGACGCCGAAAGAATCGAAGCCGAAGACCCCTGTCGATGACATTCGCGTCAACGGCATTTACAGCGACGCGCGCGGTATCGTCACAGTGGACGTGTCCGTCGGCAACAGCGCGTCGTTTCCGCTCACCAAGGGGCGATCGATCGAAGGCTGGTCCCTCGCCGACATCTCCGAGGCGTCGGTGACTTTCCAGCACGGCAAGAATGGGGCGAAAAAGGTGGTGTACATGGCGCAGCCGACGGTCAGCGCAGCGGCGCCGACGGTGGTTGCGACTGCGGCTTCTCAGCAGCCCATGTTTCCGACGCCGATGAGCCTGCCGCCGATGGGTGGTATTGGGCCTACGCGCCCGCCGGTCAGCCAATAAAACGAATGCGCGAGGTCTACCGTGGCGGCGATGAATAACTTCTTTGGTCTGCTTCCCTTCATGGGGCGCGACACAGCTACTGCCGAACGCGCACGTGCGCCGCAGGCGCTGCCACGCAAGACGAAGCTCGCGACGCAGCATCCGCAGAGTGGCGGAAGTGGTGGGCAACCTCCGCAGAAGAGCGGGCAAGCACAACGGCAGTTACCGGATCTCAAGAAGATCGAGTCGGTCGCCGGGCTTCCTTCTGTACGGTATATCCACACGGCAAAAGGCGCGCTCTATGAGCAACCTGACGCTGTCCGCGCCGCATTGATCGCGGTTGGGGAAGATGCCCGCAGCGCAACGATCCTTATTGACCCCACGGCGTATCACCAGAACATGGTGCACCTCGACGCATTGCGCGCGAAGCTACGCAATGGCGACGTGTCGATCTTGAAGACGGCGTTCGCGCCGAAGGATCTAATCGCGTCGCTGTATCGGACGGAAGTTCGCGAGGCCGGAGCGGAAGGTGGCGAGAACAGCGAAGAGGCGAAGCTTTTCGATCATTTCATCCGCTATGGGCTCGAGAATGGAGCAACGGATGTGCACTTCGTTGTGAAAGGCCAAAGCGCGGTCGTGAAGTACCGCATCGACACCGAGTTAGAGCCGATGAAAGGCGCACATGGCGGGGTCTTTACGCGGGAGCAACTTCGCGGTGCTATCGCGTACGGCTATAACCGGCTGATGGGCATCAAAACGAATTCTCACTCGGCGTTCAACATTGAAGTTGCGCAGTCTTGCATGATCCCGTACTGGAAGAACCAGAAGCTGGTGAATCTTCGCTATCAGTCGAGTCGAGGCTTTGCCGATGACGGCGGAGGCGCTTTCACGGCATACGTCCGCTTTATCGACAGCGAAAACTCAGTCTCGGCGACGCGTTTTCAAGATCTCGGCTACTCAGACGATCAAGCTGGCATGTTCGCTCGCGCGGCGGTGAACCGCAAAGGCTTGGTGTTGATCGCAGGGATTACAGGTTCGGGTAAGTCAACGACGCTCACGTTCTACGTTGAAACCATGCCTGGCGTAGACCGACTCAACGTCATCACCGTAGAAGATCCGGTTGAGAAGGTCATCAACGCAGCGAGCTTGCAAATCTCGTTGCAACGCTCGCTCAACGCCGATGCCGGCAAGATGAGTTTCAAGGAGGTGCAGGGCATCATCGTGCGATCGGACCCGGACGTCATCTTTCAGGGCGAGATCCGCGACGAAGCGTCTGGTGTTTGCGCACAGACCTTATTGCAGACCGGCCATCAGGTTCTCGGGACGCTTCACACGGAAGGAATCATGGGCATTGCGAGCCGCATGACCAGCAGCGAAATCGGCTTTTCAATGCACACGATCACTCAGCCGAAGTTCTGGTCGCTGATGGTCTATCAGGCGCTGCTCGCCAAGGTCTGCCCGGTCTGTGCCGAGTCCGCCGACGAGACGATGCCTGAAATGACCGCGTTCATCCGTGAACGCTTCCGGATCGACACCGCAAACATGAAAACGCGCCGGCAGGGCGGATGCCCCTTGTGCAACCATCGCGGCGTCAAAGGCATGACGGTAGCCGCCGAGATCTACCGCCCGACGCGCCTGTTCTTGCAGCATCTGCGAAACGGTGATGACTATGCAGCCGAGCTTGAATGGCGCGGTACGAGCGATGGTCGCTACGACTCGCCTGACATGACGGGTAAGACGGTCTTTGAACATGCCTTATACAAGGCGTACTGCGGCACGATCGATATCCAGACGCTGGAATCGATCGAGTTGATTGAGCACTACGAAATCATCAATCAGGCTAGCTAAAACATGAATTTGTCATTTGAGGGCGTGGTCGCCGCACTGAAAAACGTCACGTCGAAACGGGACGAAGACCGCAAGCTCTTCAAAAGGGGAGTGCGGGGCTTCCGCAGGCAACGGGTTGCCTTCTACGAAGACCTTGCACAAGCGATCGAGGACTCGGAAGGCGTGGCGCAATTTCTGTCCATCCGTATTGCACGCGGCATCAAGCAGAAAGACCCTTTCCTTGGGGTGTACAAAGAAATGCTGCGGCGCTATAGCGAGAAAGGCGGTAGCTACTCGCGCATGCTGCAAGGCATGGTCCCGGACAGCGATGTGATGGTCATCTCCGCGATCGAAGAGCAGAGCGACGTAGACAAGGGATTGCGCTTTCTCGCGAAGGTTGTGGAGAGTCAGTCAGAAATGCGCGCAACCATGATCGGCGCGCTTGCGATGCCTGCACTGCTGATCGTGATGACGTTCGTGTTCCTCGCCATCATGTCGTTCTTCGTGATCCCCGTTTTCGTGCAGATTGCGCCTCCAGAAAAGTGGGACACCATCGGCAAGATCCTCTATGCCATCTCGTACGTCATGACCCGATATGGCGTCCTCTTGCTACTTGCGCTGGTGGGACTCGGGTGGCGCTTCGCCTGGTCGATTCCGAATTGGACCGGTCCACGCCGTTTGGTGCTCGACCGGTACACGCCGTATCGATTGTTCCGCGACTATTATTCGTCGATCTTCCTCACGGCTCTTGCGTCCCTACTTGCGACTGGCGAGCCTTTGGTGCGCTCGCTAGAGCGGCTCAAAAAACGATCGTCACCGTGGTTGGCCTGGCATATCCAGAAGATCCTGACGCGGCTTCTCGCGCAGTCGTCGCAGAGCGCGAACTATGGTCAGGCTTTCGATACGGGCGTTTTCGATCGCCAGCTATCGAACCGCATCATCGACTATAGCCGCCGCACCGCCAACTTCGCCGACGTCATCCAGAAGTTGGGTATCAAGGGCGTCGAGGACGCACGCAAGCGGGTGCAAAAATCCGCCAAGGTGCTCAACATCAGCCTGCTCGTTGTCATGGGAGTCGTCGTGGGGTTTCTCATGATCGGCGCGACTCTTACGTCTCAGGGTCTGAGCAATGGAATGAGAAGCGAAATGATGACGCCGACAATCAAACGGTAGGCCACTGTCGTGCGCCTTTAACGGCGCGCGAAATTGCTTCCTAGACACAAACTAGATTCCGTATAATTGGCAGGATACGTATATTAAACGTAGGGGTTCAGGATGAAAGACCGGGGAAATATGAAAAAGCTGACTTTGGACCGCCGCGCACGTCGGCAAAGGGGCATGACGCTGGTTGAGACAATGATCGCGATTGCCATCGGTCTCATCATCGTGGCAGTTGGCATCAAGGGTGTGTCGGGTGCCATGTCCGACTCGCGGAGTACGGACGAGGTCGGCGATCTGCCGAAGATCTTCACCAACATGCAGAAGGTGTATGGGCAACGCGCGTCATTCGCCGGGGCGACGCAAGCGATCTTTGTCAACTCCAACGCGTTCCCTACTTCCATGACGACGTCCGGATCGACAAACGTCACAAATCGTTGGGGCGGTGCGGTTACGATCGGCGTCACCTCCATCGCTGGCGGCACGAATAACGCTCTCACGTACGAAACGACGGGCGTTCCGAGCGCGGAGTGCAACAACATCATTCCGCAGCTCGACAACGTTGTGCGTGTCGTGACGGTGAATGGCACCTCCGTCAAGGCGGACCGAAACCCGACGGATCTTGCGGCGCTCACCACTGCTTGCAGTGCGAGCGCGAGCAACGACGTGATCTACACGATCAGCAAGTAAGCCGGGGGCTGCATGACTGCGCAACTTGACGAAATGCTTTTGCTCACGGCCGCTAAGTTCACGGACTGGCACGTCGATATTAACAAGCCGGAGACGTCCGTGATTTTCGCGTCGCAAAACGATGCGGGCGCGGATTTGGCGGAAGCGAAGCCGATGCGCGTGCCTGACGCGCTCAAGCCCGTGCTCGGCTACATCATCGACACGCTGACGGTCCATCGCGACGGAGGTGACCATCCCGCGTTCGCGTTCGATCTCGGCGACATGCGATTTCGAGGGCAGCGTATGCGGCCGGGCCGCTACGCTCTGCGTCGGTCGCGCTCGAAGGTCGATCCACTGTCTGGACTCGGACTCGGCTCCGGTTGTGAGCAAGTATTGCTCGATCCCGAATTCCGCTCAGGCGGTCTGGTTCTGATCTGTGGTGAACACGGGGCGGGCAAATCGACGACGGCGCGCTCCGCCATTGTCGAAAGGCTGAAGAAGTACGGTGGGTACTGCCAGACCGTGGAAGCGCCGATCGAAGTGGACTTTGAAGGATTCCACGGCGACGGGTATGTCGAGCAAATCGACGCCACGAACACGGGCTATGCGTATGAAGTCGAAACCGCGATGCGGAAGTTTCCAGCGGCTACGCGCAGCATGTTCTATTTCGGCGAGGTGCTCGGCGAGGATGCTGCTGCCGAGCTTGCTCGACTCGTGCCGCGTGGGAACCTCGTTTTCACGACGATTCACGCTAAGTCACCCGAAGATGGCATCCGCATGCTTGTCGCTCTCGCTGAGCGCGGTGGTGAGTCGTACGCGCGCGAACTGCTCGCGTCGGGGTTGAAGGCAGTCGTCCATCAAAAGATCCAGAAGGGTCGTCCGGTCGTGCAGTACTTCAAGGTGACTGAGCAGATGCGCAATGTCATCGCTGATTCCAAAGTGCCGTTGTCGCAGCTTCGAACGGCGATCGACCAGCAAAGCCGCGCTGCCGCTGCCACAGCGTTGCGCTCCACAGCAGCGGCACAACCTCGAATGTCGTTCTAAGCGGGCCTCGTTATGCCACTCAAAGCTCGCGCGGCGCGCGCAATGCGCTCAAATCGTTGGCGCCAACGCGGTGAAATCTCCCTTGTCGGACTTGCACTGACGGCCACCATCAGCATGATGATGGCGGGCGCGGCTTTGTGGGGGCAGAGGCAGGACATGCTGTCAGATCTGCGAAAGGCCCAGGGCCAAATGCTTTTCGATATCGGCAACGGGTACAACAGCTACATCGTCAACCATTACCAGGGGCTGACTGCGACAACGCCGGTGGTATCCGGCGTGGCAAGTCCTATGAGCCCCACCATTGCGAATCTTCAAACAACGGGCGATCTGCCCGCAAGCTATCAATCGACAAGCCTCATTAACGGCTTGCCGTATATCGCGCAATTGCAGAAGGTTCCGGCTGGTTGTACGGGGGGTGCCTGCAACATCACGGGGCTCGTGTGCGTGAACGGTGCGATTACGGACCCAACGACGGGCAATCCGCAGCCGCTCGGGGACGCGGTCGCTGGTGTAGGGGCTGATGGTATGGCTTCGGACCCTATGTCGCCCGGTACGCTGTGGGGCCGCAATGGTTCGCTGAGCCTTGCGAATCCAATTGGGAGCGTCGCCGGCACCCTATGCATGCAAGTCGGCTACAACACGAGCGGGTGGTCACAGTTCGTGCGTAAGGATGGCTCTATCGGCATGGAAGGCGACTTCAATCTCGCGGGCACGAACAGCGTAAAACACAACATCAACAACGTGAACGCGTTGAATGCGCAGAGCGCCGTCGTAAATAATGGTGGCTCGGGCATTGTGACACTTGGCGGTGGAAAGACCGCGATGTACGGCGACGGAACGAATGCCGTCATCCAGAGCAATGGCACGCTGTACACCCGCGATCCGACGTGGGCGCGAGCAACAGATTTTCAGGCGCAGAACATTTCGACGTGGAACGGCAGCGTGAACTCGGACCACGATGTCACCGCGCAAGGGAACGTCGTTGCGAATGCCAGCGTTGTGTCCAATTGGGGTAACGTCAGTGCAGCAAATGGCTCCGTGACGGCAGCGTACGACGTCAATGCCAACCGCAATGTCAATGCGAACGGCAATGTTTGGGCGGCCGGAAACGTGACCGCTAACAACACGCTCGTCAGTAACACGGGTGCGCTTTATCTCGGTGGAGGTGGATCTCGGATCGATTCGCCGGGACAACTGACCGTGAACGCCTCGGGAGGCACGCTCTATCTGAATCCTTGGTCAGGCACGCAGACGATCGTTGGTGGCGGGGGTGGCAGCGGCCAACTTGTCGTTGCCGGTCGGACTTTCGCGAACGAGTATGTTCAGGTTGGCGGATGGGCGGCGCAGGGTGGCGGTTGCTCTCCGAATGGCCTTATCGGAAATTCCGGGTCCGGCCCGCTGTTCTGCCAGAACGGCGTCTGGAAAGGGCTTGGCGGTAGCACATCAGTTTCTGCGTATAGCATGCCCGGTGGTGTTGATGGTACATGGGACATTGGCGTGCACAACTACTGCGCGATTTCGAAATACGACACGTGGCAAAAGACGTTGCCGGAAGTGTACGTGGTGAGCGGTCCGGACGGATCGGGCAAGTACCACTGGAACATGAGCACCTGTAATACCGGTTCGGGCTGTCAGGGTGGGAACTACGGCACCGATATCATGTGTTTGGACATGAACTAGGCACGGCGAGACCTGATAGCATTCCGGCTCGTTTGTCTAGGGCTTGGAAATCGGGGAGTAAGGGCGTAGCCCCGACGGTTATGCTCCGAGAGCCCAAACAGGAAAACAGGAAGACCGAGATGGTGGAAAAAACGTGGACCTACGCTGAACTGACGCAGGTCGCCGAGAAAGAGATTGACGCACTCATGGCGGAGGCTCGTACGACAGAAAAGTTCGAGGAACGAGTTCACATTCAGAAGTACGCAGCCGGGGTGCTGATGGGCTGGATGGCCGTCACGTTCATGCATCGAGAAGAAGCCGACGAGCACCGGCTAAAAGATAAGCTCCGGTTGGCGGGTCGCTGATCTGTGGCCGTCCGCGATGCCGTCGCACTGTACGACGTTCGCCGCATGTTCCATCATTGGCGGCACAACGGATTCGACAGCGCCGGTTGTGAGTCGTACATCGACAGCCTTATCGTCTCTGTCGACCAACTGCTTGCGCACTTAGAGGACAGTCAGGAGGCGTGGGACTGCGCTCTGGGCGAGGTCTGCTGGTTTCTTTACGCACTTTCAGGCTTCGCGCTGGTCGGCGCGGACGAGCCGTTCCACGCTTTCGTAGGCCGGCAGATAAGTGCACTGGTCGATCGCGGGGTATTGGCTTGAACGCCTGACGTTGGTCAGTCAGGCTTCATCGCCACGAAGCGACGGTTTATTCCTCAATGAGGCACATCTCCGCCCGGAGGCACGGGCGAATCGCCGGCCGCAAGCTTGTCGCAAAACGCCGCGAAGAACTCCGCTGGCGACGTGTCGAGCGCAGCAATCACTGCGATCATCGTATCGAGTGTCGGTGAGCGCTGACCAAGCTCCAACAGCGAGATAAAGGTGCGGTCTAGGTGAGCGCGAGCCGCGAGTACGTCCTGCGATAGTCCCTGTCGCTTCCGTAACTCGCGCAACGTCTGTCCGAACGCTCGGTTATGGGCGCGGTCCTGTGGTTTCATTCTCTGGCTTGTTCCCCGTGGCGCCAGAAATTGTCACTACCACTCCTGTGAAGCGCATCCGACTATTGTCGGAATTGTAAGTCTTTCGCCTCACATTAATCATCTTTTCGGCCAAACCGTAGGTTCTTGGCCGTTGGCGCGCGTCCAAAAAGCAACGCACGGCCGTCTGAAACCATGCGGTATAGCGCATGCAGATGCGCCACGACGCACGGCTTCAGCGTTTCTTAAAACACCTCTTGTCGTGGTCTTCGCGGTGTGTATCATTACGACGATACGGAAGTCGTTCCGATCAATGACTTAGGCCGGCGCAACGCAGGCTTTCACGAACCAGAGGATCTGAAGATGTCGAAACTCGCTGCAATCAATGAAAGTGTCGCCGGCTCGAAGCGGGAACTGCCGGCAACCGAAAACTTCGTGCTGCAAGTCACGGGCTATACGACCGACGCGAAGAATCGCGACGCAGTGACCGGTACGCGCATGGACACGGGGGAAGACGTGACCGTGGTGCTGCGCCCCTACAAGGGCGACAAGCCGCTCGCCGCGCCGCGCGCGGAGGTCAAAGACTTCGTCGCCAACGAAGGCGAGATTTCGAACCTCATGCGCAATCTGCCGAGCGACGAAATGCGCAAGCAGGTCCTCAAGGGCATGAAGGCGAAGACTGAGCCGGGCGGCTCGATTCTCGTGCAGCGCGCGTACGTTGAGTCCGGCACGGGCGTTGTCAATGCCGGATGGCTTCAGTCGGCGGCAAAGTACTCGGAACACTGCACTGTGCTCGGCAACGTCATGCTGCGCGTCGATCCGGTCGCCTACGCTGAACGCAACGGCATGCAGTTCAGTTCGTCGGCCGCAACCGCGATCGCGCCGGAGCGGTCGGAACTGGTGAGGTCGGCCGAAGAACTCAGCGCCGCGCTCGAATCCGCATTCACCGGCATGCCGGGCGTGAATGCACGGCCCGTCGCACTCATTCGCCTCAACGACGGGGGCGAAAGCAAGGCGATCGAATTCCCGCTGCCCGTGAAGCGCAACGAAGAGAACGGCGAGTGGATCAAAGCGACACCGCGACAAGCAGTCAAGGTGTTCCTCGGCACCGATTCGGGCAAGGCGATCGCGCAACTGGCGGGCGACCCGGATCTGACCATCGAAGTCATTCCGGGCGCGCGTATCTCGCTCGGCAGCCAGGCGAAAGCATCGTTCGAGAAAGGCACGAATGGCCTTGAACAGGTGAACCGCCTGTATCGCTTTGCGAAGGGCGATCAGAGCGAAACGGGCTTCACGCCGTCCTACGTCGTGCTCCATGACGTCGGCGATGCACAGGTTTTCTCGACGGCCGAACCGCTCTCGAACAAGCCCTCGCTGTTCCACTCGCGCGATATCGCGACGAAGCACCTCGACGGCAAGCCTGCTGCTGTTGCCGAGATCCGCGACGTTCCGGTCGCCGCTCATGCAGAAACGCAGACCGGCACCATGGCGACGGACGACGACGAGGAATTCTCGATCGACGACGCGATCGGCAATCACATCCCGGCCGAGGCAATGGCGCCGTCGCAACCCCGCATGCGCGCTTAAAACCACCGCAGGCGACAAAGAAAACGTCAAGACCGCCGCGAGGCGGTCTTTTCAATAGGGGAAAGAAGGACTATGGCAGCGCCCGAACGAATGAAGTGGCTCGATCTCACGGCACACGGCGTAAAGCTTCGGCTGTTTCAAATGACGGACACCACCGTCAATCTGGTTCTGAGCGGCATCGTGCCCGGCTCGGTCGAATGGATGGCCGTCCAAACGCTTGGCTTCGAACCGGCGCGATCCGGACGCACGTTGGTCCGCGCCGGCACGGACGTTCAAACGGGTGCGCTGCGCAAGATCTTTCCGAAGAATCGCATCCGAGAGATGGAGCTTTCCGAGGTCTGGATGCGCGTGACCGGGCAAGCGGCAACTGTCGTCGCCAAGCGTCCCGAAGACAGGACCATACTCGGGCGGAACCCGCTCGGTTATGTGGTTCGTGCGGACAAGGACGGTACTCGATACGTCACGTTCGCCGACGGTCAGGTCTCGTACGAACGAGATCTCGAACCAGGTGCGATGTCGGGCGAAGATTCGGCCTCCGCCGCGTTGGCCGCATCCTACCTGCGTGTGACCTCGAAGGAGGCACTCGCGCTTTGTGCCGACACGTTTGTCGATGAGATGCTGGCCGGAAAAAACATGGATTCCGGCGATCTGCGGCACTTCGGCGGGATCATCTACGACGAGCCCCGCTCACTCGATATATCCGATACGCGCCTGCGCGCGGTGCAAGAGGCGGTAGAGGCTGCGATGCAGCGCGCGCTTTCGAGCCGCTACCGTGTGGCCGATGACGCGGCATACCGCCTCGCCGTCAATCTCGTCGAGCGGCAACCTACTTTCTCCTTCCGTACATCGACGTCGGTCGAAAACCAGCAGTATTCGACGCCGCTCCCCATGTCGATCGCTGTCCAGCACATCCTCGGCGATACCGCGCGCGGAAAGGTGCTCGAACCCACGATCGGCAACGGCAGCCTCGTGACCGCACTTCCGATCGGAACCCGCATTACGGGCGTCGAAATCGACCCGGCACGCTCGGCGCAGGTCGGTGTGCTGCGCGGCGACATCAAGGTCATCACGGGCGACGTGCTCGGTCTGGCCGGAACGCTCCCCTCGGACTTCGACTTCATCGCGGCGAACCCACCGTTCGGCGGCTTGGGTTCACCGGTCCAGTTCGAAGATCTGCGGTGCAACCGAATCGATCATCTGATCGCGCTGAAAGCGCTGAAACAGCGTAAGGACGATGGCCGCGCTGTCTTCATCATCGCCGCTGACCGGGAGAGCTTGATCGAACAGGGAAAGGTCGCGGGCGGCAGCAAGAGCTTCTTCGCGTGGCTGACGGATCACTACGTGGTTGAGGATGCCGTCGAACTCGATGGCGCTCTGTATCGCAAACAAGGCGCAGAGTATCCGGTTCGTATGGTGACCGTCGGTCGCCGTCGTACGGCCGACGAAGCGCAGGAAGCGCTCGCGACCAAGGAATATCGGTTGGGTGAGCGCTTGCCCGTCATCCACACGTGGGATGCGCTTTGGGAGCATACCGTTGCACTCGCCCACAAACTGAAGACCGGGCAGGCCGCTACCGTGGACGCAGCCGCGCAAGCAGCCTCCGGCGTACCCGCTGCGCAAGCCGATTCAGAGCAACCGTCTCCAAAGCAGTTCGACATACCCGCACCGCCGACCCTCGACTATCGTATTACGCAGCGTCGCAATTCCACCTACATCGTTCCTCTTGTCGGCAAGGGATTCACGAAGGAAGGGCGCGACGATCTCGTGGCCTGGCTGAAGGGTGCGGGTTTCTTCGCAAGCGCGACGGACGAACACAGCATCATCGTCTCGCAAATCACCGACGGCCCGGCGCTCGATCTCATCATCGATGGCTCGGAAGAGCAGAAATTTGGCCGGATGGCCGCCAAGGCTCAGCAGGCCGACCCCAACCTCGGACGCAAATGGAAGAGCCGCGATGGCGAAGTGCAGATCGTAGGCTATTGGGGCAACGGCACCGACAAGTACGTCACCACGCTCGATGGCAAGGTCGGCGGATCGCCGATCATCCCACGCGCGAGTCTCGAAGATCACATCACGCTGGACGAGCGTGTTGCGGCGGAATACGAGGAAAGGCTTAAGCGGATCGTCGAAGATGATGCGAAGGCCGTAGAGCAGAAGGCGATTGCTGAGGATATCGACGGCTTCGGCGACGATATGAACCCGATGATGCGCGGCAGAACCGTCTCGGCTCTGAACTCGCAGCGCCGGTTCCGTGGCGAAGTTAAGTCGATCAAGGACGTTGTGCGTACGCTCGTCAACGAGGGTCGCACGTTCGAGACGATCCACGGAGAGCGTGCATTGGTCGCTGCCGACGGCACATTCATGAGTCAGTCGGCGCTTACTGCGACCGGGATTGACTATGCCGTCTACCTGATCGCGAAGCGTGACGCAGCACAACGTGCGGACGTCAATCACGATCTGTTTGATGACGTCGAAAACGAACTGTTCGGCAAGCCGGAAACGGCAGATGTCACGAAGATCAGCGACGCCATGGCGCCTGCTGTCGAGACTGGCGCACTGGCATCTGCGCCGGCAGCAGCCGTCGCACAGCCCGCAGCCACTACACCATCAGTCGAGCCGGCGGAGACGCCTCTCGCTCCTGTAGAAGCCCCGCAAGACGTGCAGCCGGTCGAATACAACGACTATCAGGCTCCGTACCTCCCGTCCTCGAAGCTCAATGAGCCGTCGGCCATGATCCCCCGGAATCTGGAAGAGCCGGTGCGCCGCGCACTGGCTCGTCTGGTGGAAGAAATCGGGATGGACGTCGATCAGTATGTGGCTGACAAGCTGCAACTAACCGTCGAAGAAATGGAACTCGCCTTCTCGGCCGAGCAAGTCGATGCGGTCGCCCTAGCCATCAAGAGGTCAGAGGAAGGTCGCGGATTTATCAATGGAGACCAAACAGGTCAAGGGAAGGGCCGCGTGCTCGCGGCGCTGGCGCGCTATGCCGCGCTGAACAACAAGCCGGTCGTTTTCTTCACCGAGAAAGCAAACCTGTTCTCGGACTTCTGGCGTGATCTGAAGGATATCGACTCGCACAAGCTGTTCCGTCCGCTGATCCTCAACGACGGTGAGCCGATCCGCAACATGGACACGAACAAGATCGAGATTCCGGCCACGAAAAAGAGCGTGATTACCGGACTGATCGAAAAAGACGTGTCGATCGCAGACGCTGGCTACAACCTGATGTTCAGCACGTACTCGCAGTTCAATCGTGAGCGCTCGGCGAGCAAGAAGTCCGCATGGCTTCCGGCTGCTGCCACTGGTGCGATGCTGCTGGTGGACGAGTCGCACGTTGCGGCTGGTGAGTCGAACACTGCGGACAACATGGGTCTCGCCGTCGAGATGGCAGACTCGTGCGTCTATTCAAGCGCGACCTTTGCCAAGAACGCACGCAACATGCGTGCGTATGCGAAGGTGTTTCCGGAGAGCGTGTCGGTCGAATCGCTCGCCGATACGCTCGTTGCCGGTGGCGAGCCTTTGCAGGAGATCTTGTCGGCGATGCTGGCCGAAGAGGGCGTGTTTGTTCGACGCGAGCACGACCTGTCGAAGCTGGAGTTTGAGACCGTTTCGACCGAAGACACGCGCGAGCGTGACGAAGAATGGGCTGACTCGCTCAGCGCGGCACTTCGCGCAATGTCGTTCCTTTCCGGTGACGCAACTCGCGTCATGAAGCGAATGGACAAGGAGATCAAGAAGAAGCTCGACAATATGCCGGAGGAGGCGCGTAAGGGCAATCGCATGGGCGTCTCGTATCAGGGCTTCGGCTCGCGCCTGTACAACATCCTTCGTCAGTTCTCGCTGTCGCTGAAGATCGACAAGGTGGCCGATCAGGCAGTCATCGCGCTGCAAAACGGACGCAAGCCGGTGATCGTGCTCGAACAGACCTTCGAGGCGCTTTTGAAAGAAGCGCTCACAGACTCCGTTCGACACGACGAAGAAGAAATGTCGATCGCTGAGCAGGTTGCCGAGAATGCCGCCACATCGATGAACGGCCGGACGGTAGACGTGCTGACCTTCCGCGACGTCATGCGTCGCGTCGCCAAGAAGCTGGAGTACATCTACGTTCGCGACGATTACGGCAACGGGCATTACGAGCACGTGCAGGCGCAGGCTAAGAATCAGGAAGAAGCGGAGGCCATCGAAGAGGCCATCACGGACATTGCGGAAAAGATCGCGCAGTTGCCCGACATTCCCGTCTCGCCGCTCGATACGTTGCGCTACAAACTGTCTCAGGCTGGTTTCTCGAACGGAGAAATCTCGGGTCGATCGTTCCAGACGGAACCTGTGCCCGACGATCCGAGCCGCATACTCGTGACCATTCGCCCGGACCAGCGCATTCAGACGCTTGCGGACTTCAACAACGGCCGTGTCGATGCGGTGACGCTGACGCGCGCAGGCTCTACCGGTCTATCGGCGCACTCCAGCGCGAAATTCGGTGATCGTCGCCAGCGGGAAATGATCGAGGCTCAGATCGCCAACAACGTTGCCGAGCGTGTGCAGTTCTTCGGACGCGTGAATCGGCGCGGCCAGGTGAACTCGCCGCGTATTACGACGGTGGTCACTCCGCTGCCGTCGGAAAAGCGCGTGCTCGCGATGCAGAACGCAAAGCTCCGCAAGCTGTCGGCCAATACGCAGTCGAACCGCAACAATCAAGCGGAAATGCGCGACGTCCCGGACATCCTCAATCCGGTCGGCGACGAGATCTGCCGTCGATACCTCGAAGAGAATCCGGACATCGCTGCGTTGCTTGGCATCGATCCGGAAGAGTCCGTCGCGAGCGACGATGACGCATATTTCGCCAACAAACTCACAGGGCGAATCGCGTTGCTTCCGGTTGCGAAGCAGAAGGAAGCGTATGCCGAACTTTCCCGCGTGTTCAACGAGACCATCAAGGAGATGGAAGCGAAGGGCGTCAATCCGTTCCAGACTTCGGTTTGGGACTGGAAGGCGCGCATCATCGAGAAGAAGGTTTTCCGCGCAGGTAAGCGTACCGGCTCCGTGTTCGACGAGCCGGTCTACCTCGCGCGTGCCGAATGGGATGAAGAGGTGGTGCCGTACTCGTCCGAGGACGTATTGCAGGGCATCGAGCGCGGCCGGAAGATGCTTACGACCAATGACCCCCGCTTTTCGCTGGTCGAGCGGCAGTACAGCGTCGGCCGACACGACAAGACTCAGGTCAAAGCCGATGGCATGTTGAAGGATGTTGCGGATGCCTTCCGTCAGGTGCAGAACCGCGCCCTCAAATCGCTTCCGCAGTTCAAGGACGTCCAAGAGGCTATCGCGGCAGCCGAAGCGAACCCGATTAAGGCATCTGCCATGCGGCACGACTGGATGCAGCGTCACTTGCCGTCGCTGATGCCGGGTTCGATCATCGGCTTCACCGGCCGCGAGGACGTGTCCGAAAAGGGTGTCATCCTGTCGCTGTTCACGCCTGACAAGGACAAACGGCACGAGGCCCACTTGCTTGGGCAGTACTCGGTGCGCATCATCGTGCCGGGCACGGACAAGACGCAGGAATTCACGCTGAATCAACTCCTGAACGACCCGCTCTTCTCACACGAACATTTCCTCGGGAATGACTTCCGCGATCCGCTGAAGGCGTTTGATGTCGCCAAGCCCGGCATCGTTACCTTCTCGCGCAACGTCCTGATGGGCAACATGTTTTCGGCCTCGCAGTTCGTCGCGGAGCACGGCTTGGGCTCGGCCGCGATCTTCACGGATGACACGGGCGCGCGCCATCGCGCGGTCGTTCTCTACTCGCGTGTCACGCAAGACGACGTGATGAAGATGCCTGTCGCACTGAACCGCAGCTCGATCTCGAAGGTGCTGGAGCAAGCCTATCTGCAAGGCTACTCCGTGCGCTTGGTTGCCTCCGCCACGCTCAGCGATAAGGAATGCGCGGTCATCTTCGATCGCAACCGTCCGGCGTCGTTGACGATCACCACGACCGGATCCAAGGCCGCAGGCGGTGTCGTCTTCGCGAACAAGGATCTGATCGCGATCACGGGCGATTTCGCGGGTAGCCGCGCGTCGATGAGCGCGACAGTCGATTTCAGCCGCATGGAGGACGTGATGAACTGCCTCGTGAGCCGGTGCAACCAGTCTTTCTACATCGACGTCGAGTCGGCGAATCGGTTGCTGGAGGAGGATGGAGCGATCGATGACCGGGACGACGATTCAGACGACTCGACGGACCAGCAGCGTCCCCGTTTTGCAGCGTAAATGTGAGGCATAAAATGACGATCGATACCACCCAACAAATCAACGTGCGCGGCAGCGCACTTTCGGAGCTTGACCCGCAACAGCGGGAAGCCATCGTCCAGTTCAGGCAGGAGCACGGCCGGCGCTGGAAGCACCAACTGTTGCAGGGCTGGATGCGCGCGGCGTTTCCCGGTCCTCTCCAGCAGATCCGCAATAACTTCGGGCCGGAATGGCTTGTGAGGGTGAAGGATGCTGATTTCCGGGAGCGATCGACGGTGAAAGAGGAGGGAAGCGGCGTGCGCGGCCACGAGGCGCCCGTATGCCTGACGGAGGCCGACTACGACGGCGAGCGTGGGAACAAGCGTCACAGGACTCGACGCGAACTCGTGCTTATGCCAGTAGAGGCGCTCGCGCATCTTTCTGGCGCTCGTGGCGAGAAGCGTGACTATCACGAGACCGACAACGGCAAGCGCTATTTCGGCAACTTCGCCGAGTCCGACTGGCAAGCGTTTAAGGAAGCGATCAATCGAGACGGCATGAATGAGCCGATCACGATCAATATCGACCTCGACGAACCGATCACGATCTACGAAGGAAATCATCGTTTGCAGGCTGCGATTCAAAGCGGCTGGAAGGTCATTGCCGCCGACATTCGCTACTACGGCCAGGCTGAGTCGATGTTCCGGGACAATTCGTTTTTTCGACAGGCGACCGGAATCACGCCCGGCGACGTGGCTGAAGTTGGCTCGACGCCGACGATCGCGCCCGCGCGGCAGCGCATGCGTTAAATCGTGGATGCGCGTCGATGCTACCAAATGCTATCGTAGGCTAGCAAAAGCTAAGGAACCCAATCGTGAAGAAAACTGAATTTTTTGCCGCCCTCAACGTGGTCCCCGCTGACGATACGCCCGTCGTCCGTTGGAGCATGAATCCGCGAGGGCCGGTGACGGCTTCCGCGCGGCTGGATGCGATCGGCGATGAGCGCGCTGAACAATACGAGTTCGGCGTGTACGAGACCATCGACGGAGAGACGCTTTACGTCACGGGCCGCGCGACGATCAGCCCGTCTGGCGACGTGTGCTTTCACGATGACCGAGACGAAAACACGTTCGAGCGCTTTGTCGAGACGACCCGGTTGATGGTCCGCGAAGAAGACCCCGAAGCGGTGGGCGCGTGAGCACTCAGCGTCGAGCCAGGCCGGGCGGTGAGACCGGCGCCAACGGCGAATGGTACGAAGGCGGCAAGTTTATTGCCACTCGAGACAACCCAAAGCGCACCGGGCGTTCGCGAAAGGCGACACGAAAAGTCGAAATCGAACCTTGGAAATGGGAAGTCCCGCCCGAGGAAGGCATGCGCCCGATTTATGGACGCATGGGCGCAGGCGTGTTCACGGGCAAGCTGCCGGACGGCCAGTGGGGCTTGATCGCAAGCGATGTAACGTGGCACTACTACTTTAAGACCGCGACTGCGATCGAGCGCGCGAAAGAGCGGTATCAAGCCTTCGCTGATCGGTTCAATGCCGGCGAGCGCTGGACGACGCCGGAAGAAGATCGCGCTGTCGCGCGTGCCGACTTCTTGGGAGGCGGAGCTGACATGCCGTCTCCGCTCTATGCCGTATCCGACGATGAAGCGCAGGATATGTTGGACGTCCTGCGTGCCATCGAGGATCGCCGACCAATCTGGTCCAGCGGCGCGTACACAATCGCCGTAGATGACTACTCCGAGTCTTCTAGCGTCGTGCTAATGGTGCGAGGCGAGATAGTCGGCTTCTACGAAGGCTCGTGTCTTTGGCTGGACGAGCGGTATCGCGGCCAAGGGCTCTCCGTGCCACTCATCCTCGCGGCGGCAGTCGAGCGAAGCAAAGACGAGCCTCCAACGGTGTTGCCGCCGGGCGTTGACTGCCATGGGTATTCGCCGGCCGGGCTTGCGGCCCACGATGCGGCATTCGAGAAGCTGTTGGAGGCAAATTACGACGTGCGGGCGGCTCTGGAGCGCGTCGCCATCAAGCCACCCGTCCCCGTGCCCGTGGCGACCGATTCTGACGCTGTCCGGCACGCGAAGGAGCGATTCTTGGCTGAACATTGTCCGACCGACGATCAGCAAGCGCCCTCGGCAGCACGACGCCTGCGCAACTAGCGCACATTGTTTTCGCTGTATCATTGCGTATGGTTACACCGATACGAACTAAAGGAGTCGAAATGTCTCTTGCCTCGATCGCGCATCAAACGCGAGCAAAGCACCTTTCCGTCCGTCTGGACGCTTGCATCGATCGCATTAGCGATATCGGCGTCGTAAAGCAGCACGCGGTGATGTACGCGGCGTTTCTGACTGATCTCGGGGCCGGACGGCTGAATGCAGCGGATCCGAACGTCGCCGAGATGGTTGGTCTGGCAGACGAGTTCTGTGCCTTGGTCGAAACCGAATATCAACCTCTCAACTGAGCCCCGCATGTCCAATCTACAAGAAAAAGCACAAGGGATCTTCGCTCGTTTCACTGAGCGCCTGGCAAAGGTCGATTTGCGCGTTGCTGTCGCAATCCCTGCCGCAGTCGGGCTCGTGACCGTCATGGGCGGTGTTGTGATGGAGATGAACGGCCAACTCGATCTGCTGCATCAGGGCGGTGTGGCCGCCCTCGGCGCATACAAGGACGCGCTGGCTGCGGCCGATCTTCCGATCGCGGCGTGGATCTCTCAGGGGTTCGACGGGCGACTCCAATCGTTCGGCGGTGACGTGCAGGCGCGTGGCTTTGCCATGATGACAGCAGCGCCTGTGATCTCTGCTGCGTCTGTCGTTCTCGCGCGCGGATTCACGCGTTTAAAGGAGTCGCTTGCGGGCGTCGCAAAGAACGCTCAGCAGCGCGCGGTCGCGCTGTTGCCCGCGCAGGCCGAGCCGTCGGCGGAACCGGTACGCCCGGTAAGCGTGTCCGCACCCGAGCGATTCCGCCTACCCGAAGTCGGCGCGGTCGAGATGCTGCAACGTTTGGCCCGTTCCTACCGCATCGATGTGAAGTCGCTCACGCTCAGTGGCGATAACGTCATGATCGGTCGCGCAGACGAGCGTCGCGTCCTGACGACTGTGGATTCCCGCTTTTGGCAGGAGACGAAGCAAGATGCGCTCGCGATTCACGCGCTCGCTCACGAGAAGGGCTTGGACCCGGACACGTTGTATGTCCGCGACGGAAAGGTCTTGCAAGACGACCCCGAGCGTTTCGTTGACACCATGATTGCGAGCACCGATTCGCAGATATGGGCCGATGCGCAACACAAGGCGCTCGACGCGCTCCTGGACGATCTCTTTGACGTGCCCGACGCGCCGACCCACGACGTAGCGTCGGACGTTACGGTCACCCGACGTCTCGCGCTCCGATAACCCCATGTGGATCTATTCGCAAAGGATCGCTCGCATGACCGCCTTACTGTTGACGCGCCGCATTACGGCGCGCGAGTGGCACCGGTCAATGCGACCAAATCACGTATCCGTTCGCCTGGCCGATGGCGCGGCACATGTGTTCTGTGACGAGCGCGACGAATCCGCTTACTTCATTGGCCACGACGAAGCCGCGCACCTGAACAACGAAAGGAGAGGCCAGCATGCGTGAATACGCGCTGTTCGATAAAGACACGACCACTGGATGGGACGCGACCGCGTTCTCGATTAATGCCCGCAACTCTTTCGGCATGCGGCCGATTGAGGTCGCTGCGCAGGCTGCGAACGTCGAGGAATTCAACGCGATCCGCAACCACCCCGAATTCGACCCGACAGGTGCAGGCCCCCACTTCTTCGCGAACGTCGGCCGGACAACACGAGACAGCTATGCGAACGCCGACGCCCAATACGCGCGGATTGCAGCGGCAGTGCGCAGCTACAACGAACAGTTCCCCTACGACGAGGCGCTTCAGACGCGAGTGAAGGCCGTCGAACAACCGAGCTTGCCGGCTGTGTCGCCCGAAGACTCGACGGCGGTGCGGAGCGCGAAAGAACGGTTCCTTTCGACCGTGGCGATGGCCTCGGACAGCACCGAAAAATCCGCGCCGGCCGCGCCTCGTATGCGGCTCTAACAATCGGCACGAAACACGAACAACTAACCAAGAGTCGTAGGGACGGGGTGAAACATGGATGGGTACTTCATCCGCAATATTGGCAGCAACCGTGGCGCTCCGCGAGTGTGGCTGCAAGGGCTCGAACTTGAACGCGCAGGCTTCACGCCTGGCACGAGCTACGAAGTTGACGTTAAAGGGCGGTCGATTGTCATCACCCTGAAGGACGATGGCTCACGTGTGGTGTCGCCAAAGAAGGTTCGGGATCGGACGTTGCCCGTTATCGACCTGAATAGCAAGTTCATGCTGGCGATCTTCGATGGCATGGCGGCGGTCCGCGTAGTACCGAAAGACGGCCAGATCTACATTCTGCCGCTGGCGTCCGAACTGAAAAAGCAGGAGCGATTTCAGCGCTTGCGCAGCAAGCTCGAAAGCGGCGAACCTCTGCTCATCGGCAGTCTGTCGCACGGTGGCGGCATTCTCACTCATGCGATTCACGAGGGTCTACGCCGCGCGGGCATCGAGTCGAAGCTGGCCTTCGCCAACGAGATCCGTCCCGAGCTTTTGGAGCACGCGGCCGAGAACAACGACGCATGGGCCGATGACACATTGCCACTTGCTGCTCCGATGCAGGAACTCGCCTTCGACGATCGTGGGTTGGCGCACTTGCCGAAAGTCGAGATCCTCGAAGCTGGTATTCCGTGCAGCGGCGCGAGTCGGGCTGGTGTCGCCAAGCGCGGCCTGAAACTTCCGGAAGATCACCCCGAAGTCGGACACTTGGTCGTCGCGGCGCTCGTCTTGCTGAACAAAGCGGCGCCTGCCGTGGTGCTCATCGAGAACGTGGTGGGCTACGCAAATTCGGCGTCTGCGAGCATTCTTCGCAATCAGTTGCGTGATCTCGGCTACGTGACGCACGAGCGCGTCATGAGCGGGAAAGAGTGGGGCGCAATCGAGAATCGGGAACGCTGGTGCATGATCGCCGTCACGCAAGGTATCGACTTTGACTTCGATCAGTTGATGCCGCCACAAGCCTTTACGCGCGAGATCGCGGAAGTGCTCGATCCGATCGCCGTTGACGACCCGCGCTGGTCGGCAATGCAGGGCTTAAAGGACAAGCAGGAGCGCGACAAAGCCAGCGGCAAGAACTTCAAGATGCAGATCTCCGCCGCCTCCGACACGTCGGTCCCGACCATCACCAAAGGCTATTCGCGCGTGCGCAGCACCGATCCGAAACTGCGTCATCCGACGAATCCGGATCTCTTGCGGCAATTCACGCCAGCCGAGCACGCGCGCATGAAGACCATCCCGCCGCATCTATTGCGCGGCGCGTCCGACACCATGCAACACGAGATGGCGGGCCAGTCGGTCATCTACGAGACGTTCGTTGACGTCGGCCACCACGCGGGAAATTCGCTCAATCGTTTTGCCGGCCGTCCGGAAATTGCTCTTAAAAATCGCGTCGCTGCCCGGTTCTCTGAGTCGATCGGAATATCGGCTGCCGCTGCCGCTCTCGCGTCGGAGGTCGTGACAACGCTATCAAAGCCAGTGCCGAGCGACGGGAGGGTTCATGTGGGGCAGATCGTCGCCGTCGGCCACGGCGCGGTGATTCAACGACTCACGGATGGCACGGGTGTCGTGCACGACGCGAAGGAGTTCGACAAGCCGCCAATGCTCGGGCGTCAGACCGAAATCCGCTATGAGGACGGAGCCGCACTGGCGAAGGATTCGGAAACTAGGTTGCCGAGCATATCGGATGCGGACTCGCCAATGGCAAGAGCGGCGAAGGCACGTTTCCTCAATGAGAACGCGGCTCACGTGCCCGTCGATTACAACCTCGCGGATAGCGGTGACGTGGAATCTCCCGTCCGTCGCTACCGTCCTGCGTGAGGACGCACATGCCAGTACGCGTATATATCAGCGAGAAGCCGGACGCCGCGAAACACGTCGCGGAGTTCTTGGGCGTTGCGAAGCGCCTGAAGGGCGCATACCTGCTGAACAACGGTGACTATGTCACCAACAATATTGGGCACCTGCTGCACATCGGCAAGCCGGAAGACTATATGTCCGAGGCGCAAAAAGCCGCGCGCGGCTTCCAGGCGCTGCCGATCCTGCCCGATCGATTTCGGTTCTTCCCGGACCCCGACAAGCGCGAGCAATTGAACGTTGTGCTCGACCTTCTGAAGAAGGCTGACATTGTCGTGAACGCAGGCGATCCGGACCGCGAGGGGCAGGCGATTTCGAACAGCACGATCGCATTCGCCGGAATCGACCCGGCCGGCAGGACTAAGCCCGTGGAGCGTGTGATCGTTCGTGCGTACGACGATGCCTCGTTGCGCACCGCGTTCGACATGAAGAACCGACTGCGGAACGGCGAACCCGACGCAATTCGACAGGGCGAGGCGGGGCTTGCACGGGGCGAAGCCGATTGGCTGATCGGCATGAACGGATCACGGGCGCTTTCAGCGGCTATCGCAGTGCGCCTCGAAAATGCCTTGTCCGTTGGGCGCGTGCAGACGCCGACTCTCGGGCTTGTCGTGCGTCGCGAGTTGGAGATCCGCAACTTCAAATCAGTGGCCTACTTCGTCCCGGAGATCCAACTGCCGGACGGACGTGTATTGACGTGGTCCGGCCGGATCGAGGGCGCCGATGCTCGCGGTGTAGACGACGAGGGGCGCATTGTCGATCGGCGACTCGCAGAAGCGATCGTCAGCCGTATCAATGCGGGCTTGGAAGGCACTGTGACGGACTTCGCTGAGGTGCAGCGCGAGCAGGAACCTCCGCTGCCGTTCAACCTGGCGAAGCTGCAATCCGAAATGTCCGCGCGACACGGTCTATCTGCAAAGCAAACGTCGAAGGCGACACAGGGGCTGTATCAGACCCACAAAATGGTGAGCTACATCGGGACCGACTGCCAGTATCTGCCGCAGTCGATGCATGCCGAAGCACCGAACGTCCTCAAAGGCATCTCTTCCAAGTTCATGAAGGTCGCCAGCGGAGCGAATCCGCAGTACCAGTACTCGTGCTGGAACGACAAGAAGGTCGGCGCCCACCACGCAATTATCCCGACGGGCGAACTTGCGAGCGGGCTTACGCGCGAAGAGTCACTTGTGTATGACGCCGTTGCGCGGCGATACATGGCGCAGTTCTATCCGAAGCACAAGTATCTCGAAACCAAGCTCGAAGCACAGTACGGCGAAGACGAATTCAGATCGACGTCGCGCAAGACGGTTGTCGAGGGTTGGAAGGCTGTAGATGAGCAAGCGGACGAGGATGTGAAGGACGCGGAGCAAATGGCTGACAAGCAGGCCATGCGCATGCGAAACAAGTAGACACAGAGGTAGAAAATGGACGAATTCAATCAGCAGGTAGTAGACAGGCAAGCAGCGGCTTTCATTGTTACTCTGCCCGACGGATACCACGGGCACACTGCCGCTTTTCTGGCCGAGCCGATCGCTCGCGATGGTGCATTGGTCAAGTTGCGCGTGGCAGGACGCGGCCGGGAGCACCTGATCCGGTGGATCGCCGAGACGGACCTCAACGCCGCCGTTGCCGCGCAGGTCACATCGGCAAAGGCATGGGAATACCGGGACGAGAAAGAAGGCGTGCAGTTACTCTCGCTCGACCGTCTTGATGAAGAGAAGCGAACGCAGTGGACGAGCGAACGCCCCCTGAATTCGGTGCCCGAGACGCTTTACAGCTTGATGGGCGCACGCGAGCGGCTTCCCGCAAAGTCCGCAACCATGCGTCTTGTCGCGCTCGCCGACCAGAACCCCGACAAGATGCGTGCGCTCGCCGAACTGCTGTTGGTGAAGAATGGAAGCCTGCTTTTCGGCCGCATTGCGGCGCGTCCTGACGAAGCGGGAATGCTGACGTCGATGGGGATCAAAGTCGGTGGTTACGACCGCGACACGGGCAACTTTCTCGTGTGTGTTGAACCGTCGTCACTCGATCGTACTGCGGTCGTCACGCGTGACCTGGATGTATCCTCGCTCCACGTACGCAACAGCGCGCGCTTGGGAGCCGACAACTATCCGGCTACGATCGATGAAATCGATGCCGAGATCGCATGGTGCGAATACATGCTGAGCCGACGCGAGTCGACACTTGTTGACACACCGCTGGATGCCAGCAAAAGGGCCGACATCGAGAGTTCGTTGTACTCGCTGCGTGAGAGCCGGCTTGAGGCGATCAACGGACCGTTGCCGATCCCGGTTACGGTTGTCGCATCCCACGCGTCGTATCCTATCGAATGCTCTGCCAAAGGACTTTTACTGTCTGGTGGACGGTTGGTCATCAACTATCCATTCCGCTGGCAGGACGGCACCGATCCGAGCTTCGATCCGGATGCGCAGATAGATATTTCGCGCGTTTTGTTGGCGAACGGTGAGGAATTGCAAGACGGCTGGCGCGATATCGGCACGAGCGACGTCACGGCGGACGACTATCGCGTCCTCGATGAACGGGTCCAGCGGCTGGAAAGGTCAATGGCCATGGGTCAGGATCTCCCGGAAACGGACGATCTGTACGATCGCATCACGCAGGTGATGGGCGAGTCGCCGTGGATGATCGACGTTGACTCAGGCAAGGTCGTACCAATTGCGACCGAGCCTCTGCCGCAGGTCTCGGCTATGAGCATGCGGATGTAGTATCGACGGGGCCGTCCGGGCGACGGCTCCACAAAGTGAGCTTTGTGCGCGGTTTTCTACGTGCGCGATTAGCATGCCGGGGCGTATAATGTCAACAAGGTGCTCAAACGGAGTGGATCATGCCTGCTGACAAACTCGGCCGTTATATGACCAGCGAAGCGTTTCTGTCGCGCGCCAATGCAGCGGTGAAGAAGGCCGTTCGCAGCCTTGAAGAAAAGGGCATCCAGCCTGCCTACGTCGTCCGCGAGTCGAAAGAGGCTGCGACGGAAGTCTCCGGCGAGGTGGTCAAGGTGAGCGTCGGCGCGTCAAGCGCGAAGCGTAAACCTCTTAAAGTCGCATGATCGCCACGAACGACGAAGAAAAAGGCATTCCCGCAGTCATCATTTTCGCCGGGCCGAACGGTTCGGGAAAATCCACCATCACAGAGGCAGTCGTCGGCGATCCCGAGCAGTTCTCGGGCGAGTACATCAACGCCGACGACATCGCCCGCAGTCTCCAGAACCAGATCCCCGATTATCTTCAGCGCAATCTGAAAGCGGCACAGATTGCGGAAGAGCGTCGCCTTCAGGCGTTGCGCGATGGCCGCGATTTTGCGTTCGAAACGGTCATGTCAACGCCCGAGAAGGTCGCGCTCATGACGCAAGCGAAAGCGCTCGGCTATCGCGTGTCCCTCTTCTTCGTCACGACGGAAGATCCGGAGATCAATGTCCGCCGTGTCGCCGGCCGCGTGGCCGACGGAGGGCACGCCGTCGAGCCTGACGCGATCCGACGTCGCTATGCAGCGACGATGGCTCTTTTGCCGGCCGCGTTCGAACACGCCGATCAGGCGACTGTGCTCGACAACTCGGAAGAGCCGGGCAACTTGCGGATCGTCGCGACGAAGGCGGATGAGGATGTGGAGTTTCCGGTCGAGGACGTCGTCCTGCCGTGGGTTGCTGAGAAGTTGACCGACCCGTACATGCGACGCCTCTCGTCGCGCAAATTGCTCTCGGGCGTGGTGTCCGATGGCCGTTCTGTCGATGCGGCCGAGGCCGCGCACGGCAAGGACTACGTCGGGCGGGTGCTCCGCGTGACTCAGTGGCATGTGTTGCAGGACGTTGCCGGGCAACTCCTTCTGCACGATCGCCAGTTGAGCGCGACGAACTCGTTCTCCGAGGGGCAGGAACAGGCGATCAGCTATCGATATATACACGGCAAGATTGCGCCGGTCGATGAACTATCGAACGGCAACGCAAAGGGACTGGCACCCAAGTGAAGGTGCCCGTGGCTAGACCGAAGCCACTAGCTACACGCGGCCCACCTTACGGAGGTGACTAAACATGAACTTCGAAAACCCAAGCGACGCCGATTGGGAAGAGTTCGAGCGCCAGCTAGCAAACGACGATGGTGCTGCTGCAAAGGCGCACCTGGCCGCAGGGAATCCGATCTATTACACGGAAGCCGACACCCCCGAGCGTATGTGCCTGAAAGAGTACCCGGACGGACGTCGAGAGCATGTCACGTTCGATGTCGAATGCGGAGAAGTGTTCGTCGCTGAAGCGTCGCCGCGTCATCGATCGCGGGCGGAGTTGCTTGAAGCGCTTGAGCGCGTTGAAGCGTCCACAAGGGCGGCAGATCAGGCGTTGAGCGATGCTCTGTCGTCCATTCGGGAGTCGAACAAGCGGCTCGATCTACTCGACGAGAAAGATGCCCCAAGTCAGGGCTGAACTGTGCAGCAGGGCATGTAGTCGGGAGACTGGACGGAAGTGCCTCCGCAGGCTAGTAAGGTAGCGTCAATCGAGCGCAGTGTGATGCCTCTTGCCGCTCCCTCAGTCGTGGGAAAGAATGCGCCGCCAGGCTCGTTATGCATGAAAAAATCGCCGAGCTTGGCACCGCAGTGCTTGCAGTGGTTCATGAAGTAGCTCCCCTCAGCCTTCTTGCTGAAGTCGAGGCAATAGCTTGGACACGCTGTCTTCAGGTATCGCTGAACGCTTCCGTTGACGAGCGTCAGGTTACTGATGAATGTCCCGCAATCGGCAAGCCTCCATTCCACTGCACCCTCGGATTCGCCGTCGTCCTCATCGTCGTCTCGGAATTCAAGCGACAGATGGCCTTGCGGTAACGCGAGGCAGTGCACCGGGGTCGAGTCCCCGCATTTCCAGCAGGACGACGAGCTTGTTGCGAGGAAAGGACGAGCGGCAATGCAGTCTGGTATCCAACCCGCAAGAGAGTTGATGTCACTGCCTTTCGCCGCGAACCAACCGGCCGGCTGATCGAGCCATATCGCGCGACCAGCGCGCGCAATGGCTTCTTCCTTTTTTGACAGTAGCAAAGGCGCTCGCTCGAACGTAAAAAACCCATTATCCTCGCTCGTCAGACGGCCAAGTAAGCCCGTCTGAACGATCTCATCCAAGGTTGCTCCAGAATCCCACGACATCTCAGTTGGTCCCGCCTGCGCTCGACCAAGCTTTGCCTTTGCCCGGCACGTACTCGGGAAAGTTGCGCTCGTGCACTGCTTGTTCCGCCGCCTTGCAGTCGGCGATCTCAGCCGTCGAGAGGACGCCGCGAGTCAACACCACGTGGTTGCACCAGATGCTGCGCTTCTCCGCGTCATCGAGGTGGTGTGCGTAGTACGCCTTCTCGTGTGATTCGGCGCCATGGGCGATGGGCGCAACAAGCGCCGCAATCGCCGTGGCGATCGCGAGAGCGGACAATGTAAACGTCTTCAAGGTCTTTCCTTTCCTGAGGGTCAATCAGTTACCGTCGCTGCTGGATTAAGCGTTCGAAGCCTTTGCGTTCTCCGCCGCGACGCGCATCGCGTCGATGACGAACAGATCCCGCTTCGCAGTCATGCCGGCCCGCATCCAGTCGTACGGCACATAGCCATCGCCGTTGTAGACGCTCATTACCTTGGGCGGGTCCGTCCGTGCGCGCGTTTTCGCCGCTTCTGGACCGCCAGGGTGGAGGACGACAGGAACCATCGCTTGGTTGATTGCGTCGCAGAAGCCGATCCAACCGAGATCCTGTCCAGAGACGCCGACGATATGAAAGTAAGCGACCGGCGTGCGGCCGCTATCAGCGTGATGCGTCACGATCAGAACGGGGGCGCGAAAGGATCGTCGTCGAGCGGCGGCTCGTTGCCGCTACGGCCGGCATCATTGGAATGGTCGCCGCTTCGAGAAACGTCATTGCCGTTCGCCGGCACGTCGAAGTCCAGCTTGTCCGCGTTGACTTCGGTGATGTACCGGTCCTGACCATCGACCTGATACTTCCGCGTGCGAATGCGGCCTTCGACGCTGACAAACGTGCCCTTCTTGAGGGAGCGAGCTTGTTCGGCAAGACGGCCGAACACCACAACGCGGTGATAGTCGCTCACTTCGCGCGTTTCGCCCGTAGCGCGATCGGGAAAGCGCTCACGGGTTTGCACTCGCAGGTTCGCGACCACATCGGTGCTGTTCGGCCGCGAGCGGCCTTCGGCGTCGGCCGACAGTTCGCCGACTAGAATAACCTTATTTACGTAAGGCATATTAGGATCCTTGGTTCTGTATCGTTATAACGATACGCCTTTTTATCAGCGTTCGCAATGCGCAAGCGGGTTCCGCGCACGCAGTCGCAGGGCCATGAGACGTGACTGCACAGTAGTCGCAGAAAAGCGCTCCGGCATCTAATCTGGAAGACATCCTAGCCTGCTAGACATACATGGTGAACAAGATACGCAACTGCGCGTTCATGATTACGTTGTATGTCGCATTACTTTGTTTTCCCTTTGCGGGTGAGACTGCGCTATGAAATTCCTTTCAGGCCGAGAAAAGAAGATCGTTAAGCGAAAGCTGAATATGCGGCGCTTCCAGCGATCACAAACCTCCCGCATCGCACGAATTGACGCTCTCGCTCGTCACCCACTGACACTCCTTGTCATCGGCTTCTTCTTGACAGGCGTCGTTGGTAGCGGGATCTCGTACATTAAACAAAGCAGTGATGAAGCGGCGGCGCATCGGGCTGCGATCGCGGAGCATTTCAGAGTTTCATTGGATCTTTATGAAGCGAATTTGTCTTCCTGGGAAGTTCGTGCTTCGAATATTGACGACGTAATTTCAAACGGACTTTCGTCCGATCATATTGAAAAGGCCATGGATGAATACATTAAAGCTTATATTACAATTTACGCGTCAACCGAACAGTTGAAGCGAGCCGTTGTCCAATATGACCCTCGCAAATTACTCCACGACAGGGAAAGAGATCGAACATTGAATTTTCTCGTGATCTCGTTTACCGGTATGGTGCGTTTCATTTCTTCGGTTGATGAGACAAACGGTTGTCTAAGGTCCATGTATATGATCTCTAAAACCCATTCAAAAAAGAATGATGGTCCATGCCAGTCGCCGTACTCTTCAGATGTTACTGTGGTAGTGGAGGCTGTGGATAGCACTAGACGCTCCGAATACGTTGCATGGGATCACGCTAAAATTCAGGATTTAATTCATAGAACAAGAGAATGCGGAAGAGAGATCGTCAAAGCCCTTCGGCCGAGTGAATACTTCAACTCGAATACTTTTGAGAGTTCTGACGACAGTGCTTTTGATTCAATCGAACGGAATTGCAGCGCCCTAGGTTTTCCTTCCCAAGCTCACACTGATACTCAGATTTCCATTTCTAAAGGCCATGAATCGGCGTACACATCGACGAATCGAAAGTAGGGGCGGCAGATGATTTTCTTTTGATCGTGGCGAGAGAGGCACTCCGACCGCACCCAAGCGTGCTTCTCGCGATGCCGATGCCGAACTCCGTCATCTCGAATTGCTCGCTGGCGCCTCGCGCTCGGCATGTCCGGTGCCCTCGCGACCGGCCCTACTGGAAAGCTCCGGTTTGTGCTGTTCACGGGGCAATACGCGCTTTCTACGTCGCAAGTCACCCGGCTCTCAATTTTTTTGAGCGTGAGATCGAGCAGCTTTAGGCATGGCGCTGTCGCGGCTTGCGGTCTAGCGTCACCTACCGTGTGACTTGCCCGACCAGTCGACGCCATGCTTTCCATCAATATCACGGTGAATCTTAATGTCCTCCGCGTGTGAGTAGATCGACGTCGTTGCGATGCTTTCGTGTCCAAGAATGGCCTGCACGGTCCGCAAGTCTGCTCCGCTGTTGAGCATGTCGGTAGCCGCCGTATGTCGCATCCAGTGGGTGGATGCAGCAAGAAGGTTGGCCGCGCCTTCGGGATCGCGACGCGACAACACCGCGTGAGCGTGCCCGAAAAGCTCTTTGAACAGCGCCCACATCGACTGGCGCGTCAATGGACGAAAGCCGGATTTCATCCGCAGTGAAAACACGAGCGGCGTGACTTCTCCGGCCGCGGGCCAGTCCGACATGCCGAATGCCCGCCTGTACCGCGTAATCTCGGGCAGGAACGAATCGGGCAATGGGATCGAGCGTTCCTTGTCGCCCTTGCCGATCACAGTCAGGAAATAGCGATTTCGCCCTTGCTCGCGATCTCGAACGACAGAGAACGCGCCCATGGTTGCGTCGATGGCTTCGGCCGTGCGAACGCCGGTCATGTAGAACAGCGTGGCGATCCATCGCCAACGCGCATAGACGCGTTGCTCGGCGACCGTCTCGCGCGGCAACTCATCGAGTGCTTCGAGGACCGCGCGCCATTGGTCCTCGGTGAGGAATCGCGATGGCGATCGAGCAATGCGCTTGCGACGGCCGCGAACGATGATGATAGGGTTGCCCGCCAGATACCCGACGCTTCTGAGCCACTCGAACATCGACCAGATCACGCCCTGCGCATACCGGATGCTGGTCGCCGAGAGCGGCCCTGCGAACGGGCGATATTCTTTTGAGAGCGAGCCGTCTTTCGTCAGCCGCCCGCGTTTGGTCCCGATCCAGAGTGAAGCCGGTTGCGGGTCACCGA
>Ga0160447_100053_pt1 | contig 113081 bp, 106 predicted proteins | sample HID1973K_E1MG_FD_108222 | JGI IMG/M metagenome (GOLD analysis project Ga0160447, IMG submission 108222) | Enriched mosquito-associated microbial communities from UW Madison campus, WI, USA - HID1973K_E1 MG | ecosystem: Host-associated > Arthropoda: Insects > Digestive system > Unclassified ...
AGTCGATTCGCCCGCGAGCAACGACTTCAAGAAGCGCTTCCACGCGAAGTTCCCGAACGAACCGTATATCAACCAGGAAGCGGCGAACGCCTACGACGCCATCTATCTCTACAAGGCCGCCGTCGAAAAGGCCAAGTCGACGAATCAGGATGCAGTGCGCAAGGCCCTCGAGAGCGGCGACATCTGCACGGAAGGCGCGCAAGGCAAGGTCTGCATCGATCCGAAGAGCCATCACGCGAGTCACACCATCTATCTCGTGCACGTGAAGGAAGATCACTCCGTCGATATTCCGAAGGTCTGGAACGACGTGCAGCCGTACTGGCTCGGGAAGGTCGGCTGCGATCTGCCGAACAAGCCGGATCACCGTCAGTACACGCCGTCGAATCTGCCGAAGAAGTCCTGATCCGGGCCGGCGCGCGCTCGAACGGACACGTGCGCGCGCCGGTCTCCTGAACGTGGGGCAAGCATGGCCACCTTATCGGTTCTCTATTCGCTGATCTATCAGTTCGGCGACAACTTCGCGTATCTGGTGCTCGCGGCGCTGGGTCTCGCGGTGATCTTCGGCATGATGGGCGTCATCAATCTCGCGCATGGCGAGTTCATCATGTGCGGTGCGTACGTCACGATCATCGCGGCCAAGCGCGGCGTGCCGCTGCCGCTTGCGATGCTGCTCGGCGCGTTCGCGGCGGCGCTCGCGGGCGTGGTCATCGAACGGCTCGTCATTCGTCACCTGTACGACCGCCTGTTCGATTCCGTCGTGGCGACGTGGGCGATCAGTCTCATCGTGCAGCAGACGATGCTGCTCGTGGCCGGTCCGTCGATCGAAGGCATCGGCACGCCGTTCGGGTCGTTCTCGCTCGGCGACTACTCGTTCTCGACGTATCGCGCCGTGCTGCCGGTCATCGCGCTGGCGATCCTGTTCGGGCTCTATCTGCTGTTCTTCAAGACGAACTACGGCGTCTGCGCGCGCGCGACGATCCAGAACGCGAGCATCGCGCAATGTCTCGGCCTGCGCACGGACCGGCTCTATACGCTGACCTTCGCGCTGGGCGCGGGCCTGGCCGGACTCACCGGCGCGCTCTACGCGCCGACCATGACCGCGGTCCCGACGATGGGCAGCAACTTCATCGTGCAGGCGTTCGTGTCGGTGGTCGTCGGCGGCGCGAACGTCATCGCGGGTACAACGCCGGCCGCCGGCGTGCTCGCCATCATCCAGACCGCGCTGACGGCGTCGTATGGCCAGTTGTTCGGGCAGATCGGGCTGCTGGTCACGGTCATCGTCGTGATCCGGCTGATGCCGCAGGGCCTCGGCAATCTCTTCACCCGCTTGCGCTAGGAGGCAGACGTGAAGCAATCGAAGGTACCTCCGGCGCGCGCGCTGCGTTACGCGCCGTGGCTCGTGGCGCTGTGCCTGCCCCTCGTCGTCGATGCGAATACCAGCGGCAATCTCGCTTACTGTCTGCTGTGGGCGTTCAGCGCGCTCGGGCTCGCCGCGATGTGGGGCTACGGCGGCATTCTGTCGTTCGGACAGACCGCGTTTTTCGGGCTGTCGGGCTACAGCTACGGCATCTTCACGCTGAACTACGGCGACACATGGTTCCAGTCATGGCTCGGCCTCGGCGCGGGACTGGCGGTGAGCGTCGTCGCCGCGGCGCTGATCGGCTACATGATCTTCTATGGCCGGATCAAGGGCGTGTTCATCGGCATCGTCACGCTGTCGGTGACGCTCGTGCTCGAAACCTTCATGTCGCAGACGGCCGGGCCGCAATGGGCGATCGGCGAAGCGCGGCTGAACGGCTACAACGGCATGGGCGGCATGCCGCAACTCACGATTCCCTGGCCGGGCGGACCGCTCACGCTGGAGAACGCGAGCTTCTATTACCTCGTGCTGCTGCTGCTGATCGCGGTCTATGCCGCGATGCGCAAGCTGCTCGACGGCACCTTCGGGCTCACGCTCATCGCCATACGCGAGAACCCGCAGCGCGCGGAGATGCTGGGCGTCGATATCCGCCGTCATCAGTTGCTGGTGTTCGTGCTCGGCTGCACGCTGGGCGGCCTGTCGGGCGCGCTGTACACGATCTGGGGCGCCTACATCACGCCATCGACGATGGGCCTCACCGCCGCCGCGATGCCCGTCATCTGGGTCGCGACCTCGGGCAGGAAGAGCATCGGCGGGACCATTCTCGGCACGGCGCTGCTCGTCTGGCTCTCGCAGAATCTGGCGGTGTACGGCAGCCAGTATGCATTGATCCTGCTCGGCGCGATTCTGCTGATCGTCGTGCTGGCCGCGCCCGAAGGCCTGCTGCCGTTCGTCACGCGGCAACTGCGGCGCGTGGCGTGCCGCGTGAAAGGCCGCGCGAACGGCGGCGCGCGTCACGGCGGCGCATGTCTCAAGCGAGAGGAGGGCAAGTCATGACCACGCTGCTGGAAACCCGCGGGCTCAAAAAGCATTTCGGCGGCGCGCATGTGATCAACGGGATCGACTTCAGGATCGACGCAGGCGAGATTCGCTGCGTGATCGGACCGAACGGCGCGGGCAAGAGCACGTTCTTTAAGCTCATCACGGGTGAGCATCGGCCGTCGGAAGGCAGCGTGATGTTCCTCGGCCAGGACATGAGTCATGTGCTGCCGCACGAACGCATCCGCATGGGCATGAGCATCAAGTTTCAGATTCCCGGCGTGTTCCCGGACCTGAGCGTGCGTCAGCACCTGCAACTGTCGCTGCATCGCGCGAAGGACGACCGCGCCGAAAGCCTCGACGAACTCCTGCGGCGCTTCATGCTGGAGCACGAGGAGCACGTGCTGGCGCGCAATCTGTCGCACGGCAAGAAGCAGTGGCTCGAAATCGCGATGGCCGTGTCGCTGCGCCCGAAGCTGCTGTTTCTCGATGAACCCGTGGCGGGCATGTCGGTCGAGGAGACGCATGCGACGGGCGAACTCATCAAGCGTCTGTCGGCAGCCGGTCTCACGATGATGGTGGTCGAGCACGACATGACCTTCGTCAGGCAGATCGCCTCGCGCGTGACGGTGCTGCATGGCGGGCGTCTGCTCGCCGACGGCCCGCTCGACGAGATCCTCGCACGCGACGATGTCGCGGAAGTCTATCTGGGGAAGCGGAAATGAGCGCGTTGCTCGAAGTGTCGGGTGTGGAAGCGGGCTACGGCGGCGGGCGCGTGCTCAATGGCGTGTCGTTCGGCGTCGGGCCGGGCGAGGTGCTCGCGCTGATCGGGCGCAACGGCGTCGGCAAGACCACGCTGATGCGCGCGCTGATCGGTCTCATCCGGCTCGACGCCGGTTCGATCGGCCTCGACGGCACGGCGATCGGTCACGAGAAACCGTACGTTCGCGCGCAAAAGGGCATGGGCTACGTGCCGCAGGGCCGCGAGATCTTCGGTGCGTTGACGGTCGCCGAAAACCTGCAGGTCGGCGCGCAGGCGAATCGCGCGCAGGCGGCGCGGATGAAGGAGAAAGTCGTCGGCTATTTTCCTATTCTTGAGAAGCGCTACCAGCAGAAAGCCGGGACCATGAGCGGCGGCGAACAGCAGCAACTGGCGATCGCGCGTGCGCTCATCAGTTCGCCGAAAGTGCTGCTGCTCGACGAGCCGTCGGAAGGCATTCAGCCTTCGATCGTCGATCTGATCGGCGAGACGCTGCAGCAGATCGCGCGCGAGACGGGCATCGGCGTGGTGCTCGTCGAGCAGGACATCGGCATGGTCGAGCGCATCGCGACCCGCTGCTGCGTGATGGACAAGGGCCGTATCGTCGAGACACTGAGCCCCGCGCAGCTCGGGGACGAACAACTGATTCGCCAGTATCTGGCACTGTGACGGAGAGCGGAACATGAAATGGCTTGAAGATTCGATCATGATGAAGCGCGGTGTCGGCGCCGGTCGTGAGCCGGTGGAGCACCATCTCACCGAGGAGATGCAGAAGACTTATCACTACACCATCGGCCCATACTCGCAGCCCGTGCTGCACGTCAAGCCGGGCGATCGCGTCGTGGTTGAAACGCGCGATGCGTTCGAAGGCAAGATCAGGGAAGAAACGGACAAGCCGTCGCAAGTTCTGCAGGTGCCGTTCCTCAATCCGCAGAACGGGCCGATCATGATCGAAGGCGCCGAGAAGGGCGACGTGATCGCGGTGCACATCGAGAAGATGTCGCCGCGCGGCGACGATCCGCACGGCTTCTGCTGCATGATCCCGAACTTCGGCGGGCTGACCGGCACCGACTACACCGCGCTGCTCAACGAGCCGCTGCCGGAAGTGGTGCGCAAGATCAGGATCGACGAGGAGAACGTGTACTGGAGCAAACGCAACACGCTGCCCTACAAACCGCATATCGGCACGTTGAGTCTCTCGCCCGAGATCGATTCGATCAACTCGCTCACGCCCGATAATCACGGCGGCAACATGGACGTGCCCGACATGGGGCCGGGCAGCATCACGTATCTGCCGGTGCGCTCGCCGGGCGGACGGCTCTTCATCGGCGATGCACACGCCTGTCAGGGCGATGGCGAAGTCTGCGGCACGGCCGTCGAGTATCAGAGCACGACGACGGTGCGCGTCGATCTCATCAAGCAGTGGAAGATCGACTGGCCGCGGCTCGAGAACGAGGACGCACTGATGAGCATCGGCAGCGCGCGGCCGCTGGAGGACGCGACGCGCATCGCCTATCGCGAACTGGTACTGTGGATGGCTGCGGAATACGGCTTCGACAAGTGGGATGCGTACATGATGCTGAGCCAGGTCGGCCGTGTGCGCCTCGGTAATTTTGTCGATCCAAAATATACGGTTGGCGCGATGGTTGCCAAGCGGTATCTCAAGTAGCGCGGTGGCATACACATCAGTCAGAAGAATCAAAGCGCGGGGCGCCGCTCCGCGCGCATTCGAGAGCGTGTCACGAAATGACCTTGTCCGATCCCATCCGAGTGGGCCTGCTTTGCTCGACGAGCGGTTCGACCGCCTTGCTCGAACAGTCTCAATGGCGCGGCGCGAGCCTCGCCATCGAGGAGATCAATGCGCGCGGCGGCATCGGCGGACGGGAGCTCGTCGCTCTTCATCTGGACCCCGGCTCCGACCCGGCCGCGTTCCGTGAGCTCGCCGAGCGCCTGATCCTGAAGGATGGCGTCAACACCATCTTCGGCGGATATACCTCGAGCAGCCGCAAGGCGATGCTGCCCGTCGTCGAAAAGCACAACCGGCTGCTGATCTATTCCCAGCAGTACGAAGGTTTCGAGTATTCGGACAACATCATCTATAGCGGAGCGTCGCCGAATCAGAACGGCGTGCAGCTCGCGGACTTCATGACGGAGACGTTCGGCGCGCGCGTCTATTTCGTCGGTTCGCGCTACGTCTATCCGTACGAATGCAATCGAACGATGCAGGAGTTGCTGCTGCAACACCCCGAAGGCGCGATTCTCGGCGAGCGTTATCTGCCGCTCGACGCCACGCGCGAGCAGTTCGCGCAGGTCGTCACCGACATCAGGCGCAAGTCGCCGGACTGGATCTTCAGCACGGTCATCGGTGCGACCGTGCCTTATCTCTACGATGCCTATGCACACGCGGACTTCGATCCGGCCAGCATGCCGATCGGCAGTCTGAATACCTCCGAGACCGAGATTCATGCGATGGAGCGCGGCATCGCGGCTGGGCACTACACTGCCGCGCCGTATTTCCAGAGCATCGATACGCCGGAGAATCATCACGCGGTGCGGCATCATCAGGCGCGCTTCGGCGCGGATACGCCCACCGACATGAACTGGGAGGCCGCGTACTATCAGATGCACATGTTCGCGCAAGCTTATGCGCGCGCGGGCTCGGACGAAATCGGGACCATCATGCCGCATCTGCTCGGTTCGGAGTTCGCGGCGCCGCAGGGGCGGGTGCGAATAGATCCCGTCAATCATCACATGGCGCTCTATCCGCGCATCGGCCGCGCCAATGCGGACGGCCAGTTCACCATCCTGCGCGAATCGAAGTTCGCCGTCGGGCCCGATCCGTACATGACGCGCCAGACGCTCGGCGACTGGGTCACGAAGTTGAGCACGCGGGACTACTGACGTGAGCGCGCGCGCGGACAGAGGCCAGCGTAGTCTCACGAGCTCCATCCTCGAGCGCAATGCGCGCGTGGTCGTCTTCCATCCGGACGACGACGACGGCCTGACGCTCACGAATCATCTGCGGCGCATGGGTTTTCAGGTCGAGCGATGCTGGCCGCCGCAGGACACGCTGCCCGACCGGACCGATCTGGTGTTTCGCGCGCTGCTGCCGGAGGAACGCGCGCCGGCGGGCGAGTGGTCCGGGCCGGACGCGCCGCCCGTCATCTGCGTGGTGGCGTATGAGAATCCGACCTTCATCGATCAGGCCATCAAGCTGGGCGCGGACGGCATCGTCACGACGCCGATCCGTGCGTCGGGGCTGCTGTCGACCGTGGTGATGGCGCTGTATCACGCGAAGCGGTTGCGTCAGCATACGCAGCGCATCGCCAAGCTCGAACAGAAGCTGCTCGACAGCCGGCATCTGCAGGAAGCCAAAAACATTCTGATGACCATGCATCGCGTGAGCGAACGCGAGGCGTACGACATGCTGCGCGCGCAGGCAATGGAAAAGCGCGTGACCATCGACGATATCTGTCACTCCGTCATTCAGGCGGGCGAAGTGCTGCAGATCGCGCGCGGCATGGCACCGGAGGACGGGCGCGAGCCGCAGTGAGCGCCGTCACAGCGTTATCCCATCGATACAGGAGCGACGAACATGGACCTGCAACTGAAGGGCTTGAAGGCGATCGTGACCGGCGGCACCAAGGGCATCGGTCTCGCGATCGCGCGAACGCTGGCCGCCGAAGGCGCGGATGTCGCCATTTGCGCGCGCGACGCGGCGAGCGTGCAGTCGACCGCGAACGCGCTGGCGGAACTGGGCGGCGCGCGCGCATCGGGCGAGGCCGTCGACGTGTCGAATGGCGCCGCGCTGAAGGCGTGGGTCGGTCGCGTCGGCGCGGACTGGGGCGGGCTCGATATCGTCGTGGCCAATGTGAGCGCGCTGGCCATCGGCAACGACATCGAATCGTGGCGCAAGGAGTTCGAGACGGATCTGCTCGGCACCGTCAATCTCGTCGATGCCGCCATGCCGTTTCTCACCGCGAGCAAGGCCGCGTCGATCGTCGCGATATCGAGCGTTTCGGGTCGCGAGATCGACTTCGCCGCGGGCCCGTATGGCGTGTTCAAGGCCGCGCTCGTGCATTACATGCAGGGGCTCGCGAATCAGCTTGCGTCAAAGGGCATTCGCGCGAATACGGTCTCGCCCGGCAATGTGTATTTCGAAGGCGGCGTGTGGGACTGGATCGAGCACAACGATGCGGCGCTGTTCGAGCGCGCGCTCGCGCTGAATCCAACCGGACGCATGGCCCGGCCGCAGGAAATCGCCAACGCGGTAGCGTTCATCGCGAGTCCGGCGGCGAGTTTCGTGAGCGGGGCGAACTTCGTGGTCGACGGAGCGCTCACGCGCGGCGTGCAGCTCTGAGGCGCGGGTCAAATCACAGGAGCATCGAATGGCGACAGGCAGTGCGATGGACATCGATCTGGACGGGCTCACCGTCGAAACCGTGCAAGAGGGCTTTCGAACCGGCAGGTTCACGGCCGAGCAACTGGCGCGCGCCTCTTTCGAGCGGATCGCGCGCCACAACGCGACGGTCAACGCGCTGATCTTCCTGAACCCGGCGGCCATCGACGATGCACGCGCGATCGACGCACGACGCGCTGCCGGCGAACGGCTGGGGCCGCTCGCGGGCGTGCCGGTCGTCATCAAGGATCCGATGGACATGGTCGGCTTTCCGACCACGGCGGGATGGGCGAAACTGTACAGCAAGACCGGCGGCATCGATCTGATGCCCGAACGCGACGCGCCGGTCGTCGCGCGCATGCGGCGCGCGGGCGCGATCATGCTCGGCAAGACCAACGTGCCGGTGTTGAGCCATACCGGCACGCATGCGAACGATAGCTGGGCGGGACCGACGTTCAACGTCGTGATGCCGGACCGCGTACCGGGCGGCAGCAGCGCGGGGACGGCGTCGGCGGTGGCGTCGGGCATGGCGGTGCTCGGGCTCGCCGAAGAAACCGGCGGATCGATCCAGAATCCCGCGTCGGCGCAGGACCTCGTCGGCATCAAGCCGACCATCGGGCTGGTGCCGAACGCGGGTGTCGTGCCGCTGTCGGGCAATCGCGATGTGGTCGGGCCGATCGCCCGAAATGTCAGGGATGCTGCGCTGTGTCTCGACATCCTCGCGGGATAGTCGGGCGAGGACCCGAAGACGCTCGCGAGCGTTGGCCGGCAGCCGGAAGGCGGCTATGCGGCGGGGCTGCACCGGAACGCGCTCGCCGGCAAGCGGATCGGCCTGTACGGCCCGGGATGGCGCGCCCAGCCGCTTTCCGATGAAGCCGCGACGCTGTACGAGCGCGTGAAGGGCGAACTGCGCGCGCTCGGCGCAACCCTGATCGACGATCCGTTCGAGGGCTCCGGTTTCGCCGGATTGCGCAAGCCGACCCATCCACTTCACAACTTCGATGCGCGCGGTCTCGAATCGATTCCGCACGATCTCGAGAAGTATCTGGCGCGGTTGGGCAAGCATGCGCCGCTGAAAACCTTCGCGGCATTCGCCGACGCGACCAAGGACGATGATCCTTTCGGCCCGGACGGCGTGCTGCGCTATCTGCACAGTCTCGCGGACTTCAGGGCGGCGCTGGCCGATCCGTCGATGCCGCCCGACTTGCCCGAGTTCGTCGAACTGAAGGCGCGTTATCTAGGCATCTTCGAGAGCGTCATGATCGGGCATCGACTCGATGCGCTCGTCTTTCCGCAGATGCGATGCGAACTGCCCGCGCTTCATGGGAAGGAGACCATTCAGGAAACGACGGTGGGCGAAATCAATATCGCGGGGCTGCCGGGGATTGCGGTGCCGGCGGGGTATTACGCGTCGGGTTCGCCGTTCGGATTGATCTTCGTGGGCCGGTTGTGGGATGAGGCGGCGTTGCTTGGGTATGCGTACGCGTATGAGCAGGGTGCGGGGCGTCGGAAGGCAAAGGACGTTGGGGGATGCGGCTGAAGCGGGCCAGTCGACGCCTTTGTTTCAAGGTCGGGTCGTAAGCCTTGTAATTCATATTGAATCGACTAATCTCCTTTTTGAGATCCGTATGTCCTGTCAAAGCGCGTTATGAACAAAACGCATAACAACAGTATTCCAGACTGGTCTGCGCAGGTGTAACGAACGTCCAGACGGTTTGCGACAACGTGAGCCGACGATTTATCAGGAACTACTACATGTCCACCAAGATAGAGTCGATCGACTTAGCCTGGAACTTCAGGGATGGAAGAGGCCTGGTAAGAATAAAATTAGAATCAGGTCAGACCGGAAATTTTCCGGTTGCCGCCTTGAGTGATCTGGCCGGTTGGGCGGCGCTGGCAAAGCAAACGTCGCTTGTGGTCTCGTCGAATGGCTGGGCGCATAAGGAAGATGACGCTGCCCTCGAAGGCACAGAAGTCCCTTTTCCTTTTGTGTAACCGTGGATGCTTTTTTTCCAGATGACGTGCAACGTTCGCTTTATGCCAGCGCGACGCGACCCGGCACGAGTCATCCGCTAGAACTTACCCGTCGTTCATCCTGCAGCATCACCGTAACGATCACGCCCACGCACGCGAGCACCGACGCGACGATAAACACGCCCTGCAGCGATCCATACCAACCCGGAATACGTCCCCCGATGGCATTGCCCAACGTCGTGCCCAAACCGAGGAAAACATTGGCGACGGCGAAAACCCTGGTCGCCGAGTGAGGTTCGACGGTCTTGCTGATATAAGCGGGAATAAGGCCGTAGATGGCATAGAACGACCATCCGAAACAAACGGCAGCCGCGCGCAACTGCCAGAGTTCTGTCTGAAAAGCGATCAGCAAGGCTGAACAAGCGAGCGCGGCATAAGAGACGATGAGCGCGATCCGCACGCCGACCTTGTCCGCGAGCACGCCAGCCAAAAATCCGCTGAAAAGCCCGGTCACGCCGATGATCGACCAAAGCTGTCCGATCGTCTCCAGTGAACGTCCACGCTCTTCGGTCAGAAAGCTCGACAGATAGTTTTGCCACGGCCCGCAGACCACTCCACCAAGCGCCAGCAGTATCCAGACGGTCAGATTGCGCGCCGTGACGATGCGGCCTGACTCGCCAGGTGCGCGATCATCGATCGAACCCGGCGACACGTCGCGGACGAATACGTGAGAGGCGAGCAATCGGAGCGTCACGAATCCGAGCAGCATGACCGTGAGCGACACTGCGCCCGTCACGAGCCATACCGAACGCCAGCCGTGGCCCGTCAGAAGCCACGGCACGAGCATGGCGTTGGCCAGTTGGCCGTAGGCCGTGCCACTCGATACCAGCCCGTTGACGCGAGACCGGTAAGCAAACGGGACGGATGTCGAAATCGCGCCGACGGTCGGAACGATCATGCAGGCCGCTGTCGCGCCGAGACCGGCCATAACGACCGCGCCCTGCGGAACGTTCTGAATCCCCGCGAAGACCAGCAACAACAGGCCCGACGCAGCGACAGCGCTCACGATGACCCAGCCCGCGCCAAAACGCTTCGTCAGAAGCGGACAGAGCAGGGCCGCGACGAGATACGCAATCTGTGCTCCCCCGGTTGCGATACCCATCGCGGCATAATCGAATGCGATGCTCTCCCGCATCGCGGTGACGATCAAACCGAAGAGATAGATACCGAAGCCGAACGCGACCGCCGTGTAGAGCGTGAAAACGACAGCAATACCGATTGCACGCGTGGCGCTACCCGCTTCGGAGCAAGCGATTGCATCCGTCTCCATGGCCGGTTATCCTATATCGATTGAAATCAATATAGGTCTATTTCTATATTCGATGCGTCAACGTGTCAAGGAGAAGCGCCGACCTATGCCGAGATCGACCACCGCGCATGAGAAGCGGCTGCATGAGGCCCTGAACGCGCTTTCGAACCGCCACCGATTCACGATCCTGACCTGGCTGACCGATCCGCAGAAGCATTTCCCGCCGCAGCAGGACGGCGACCTCGTCGAGGACGGCGTCTGCGTCGGGGTCATCACGGAGAAGATCGGTCTGAGCCAGCCGACGGTGACCACGCATATGCAGGCTCTTGCAAACGCAGGGCTGGTCACCTCCAAGAAGATCAAGAACTGGGTCTACTACAAACTCGATGACGCCGCGATCGAACGCTTTCTCGGCGATCTTGGTCAGGTTCTGCGTCGGCCTCGATGAATACGCCGTGGCCCTTCAGGCCGCGGCGCGTGCGCGCTGCACTTGCGTCGTCGGCACGTCGCCGCGTTCGCGCGACAGCGTGAAATCGAAGTCGATCAGCGCGAAATTGCCCGTCACGCCGTAAGGCTCGCCCTGCGCGCCCTCGGCCTTCTTGAGCTCGGGCACGAGACCGTCGCGCGTGGCGAACGCGAAGTCGTCCCACAGATACGGATCGTCTTCGATATTGATCTGCGTCGTCAGCTTGCGATAACCCGGCGACGACACGAAGAAGTGGATATGCGCGGGCCGGTGACCATGCCGCCCGAGCTGATCGAGCAACTGCTCGGTCTTGCCGCCCGGCGGCACGCTGTATCCCACCGGCACGACGCTGCGGAAGCTGTAGCGGCCTTGCGCATCGGCGCGGATCGAGCCGCGCAGATTGAACGCGGGCTGCGACGCGTCGAAGTATGAGTAGTTGCCCAGATGATTCGCGTGCCACACCTCGACCAGCGCGTGCGCGAGCGGCTTGCCGTCATCGCCCAGCACGCGGCCGCGCATCACGAGGGTCTGGCCGGGATCCGTGCCATCGTCGATGCGCGCATGGCCATCCGACTCGGGCGCGCCCGCGACATACAGCGGCCCTTCGATCGTGCGCGGCGTGCCGCCTTCCATGCCCGCCTTCTGCTCCGCTTCGTCGAGCCGCAGGTCGAGAAAATGTTCGAAACCGAGTCCCGCCGCGATCAGGCCGAATTCTCCGCGCTTGCCCGTCTCGGTCAGGAAGTTGAGCGCGGTCCAGAATTCGTCCGGCGTAACATCGAGGTCCTCGATCGTATGAAACAGATCCCGCACGACGCGGTTGACAATGGCCTTCGTGCGCGGATTGCCTTCGCTCGTCGCGCTGTCGTTGATCGTTTGCAAGAGGGCGTCGATCGTATCGTGGTTCATGGCTTGTCTCCGTATGTATTCAGATCGATTTGAACAGCGGACTTTTCGCGAGCGCCTCGGCGCCGTCCGCGCTGGTGAGAAACTTCTCGGTATAGATGTCGCGCTCGAATAGCTGACCCTGCATCAGCGTGCGGATCGCCGCTTCGATCATCACGGGCGGCCCGCACAGATACGCCTTGTGTCCGCGAAAGACGTTGTCGAAGTGCGCCTTCGCCGCGTCGTGCACATAGCCGCGAAAACCTTGCCATGGCGAATCCGCCGCTTCATCGGACAATGCCGGCACGTAGGTGAAATTCGCGTGCTCGCGTTCGAGTTGCAGAAACAGCTCGTGGTAGTAAAGCTCCGCGCGATTGCGCGCGCCATAGACGAGCGTGATCTTGCGCGCGTCGTTCTCTTCGAGCATGTCGATCAGCATCGATTTCGGACTCGACAAGCCCGAGCCGCCCGCGATCAGGATCACCGGCTGCGGGTCCGACTTGCGCACGAAGAAGCGCCCATACGGACCGCTGAAGCGGATCTCGTCGCCGGCGCCGATCCGTTCGTGCAGATAGCCCGTGCCCTTGCCGCCGGGCACGCGCCGCACGTTCAGCTCGATGACCGTGCGCGACGCGGGCTTGTCAGCCAGAGAAAACGCGCGCGGCATGTCCTCGCCCGGTATGTGCACGTTCACGTACTGCCCCGCCTGAAACTCGATGCCGTCGCCGTCCAGTTCGACGAAGATGCCTTTGATCGTCGGCGTGAGATCGATCATCTCCTTCACGCGGCCGGTGTAGTCGCGCACGGGAAAGTGCTGAGCGTCCTCGTCTTCGTCGATATCGGCTTCGATCGTCAGATCCGATTGCGCGGTCGCACAACAGGCGAGACACTTGCGCTCGTCGCGCTCGAAGTCCATCAGCGCGAACGGCGATGCCTGCCCGTGCTCGATCTCGCCGTCCAGCACCTGCACCTTGCAGGTGGCACACAGGCCGTGGCAGCACGCATGCGGCAGCCATACGCCCGCGCGCATGCAGGCGTCGAGTATGGTCTGCTCGTCCTCGATCTCGATGGTCTGCCCGATCGGCTCGATGGTCAGTTGATAGCTCATCGCATCATCTCCTGCTAGCTGCACGATCCGCCGATGCCGTTCAATCCCGGCGTGCGGAAACGAATGACCGCCTTGTGGCCGAGACCGTTCTCGCCGATGGTCGCATCGAAATCGGGCGTGAACGGCTGGCCCGACCTGAACCATTCGGCGGCGCGCAAATCGGCCTTGCGCCAGTCCGGATGCGAGGCATACATCGCCGGCAGCATCTCGTCGACGAGTGCCCGGAACGGCGTGGCCGCTTCGACCGGAATGCAATGCGGCGCGCAGAACATCAGATGATCCTCCCAGCCGACGAAGAGCAACTGCCTGCCGCGATAGTTCTCGACGCGATCCCTGATCTCGCCTCCATAGCCTTCCTTCAGCGCGATGACTGACATGATTCGTCTCCTGTGTTGTGCGTTACGCGGGCTGCTGATTTGCTTCGGGCGCTTCGTCGCCGCCGTGGCTCGGCTTGCCGGTCCAGCGCAGCCAGTTCGCGCGATCGGGTGAGTCCTCGAACTCGTGGCCGTCTTCGCCTGCGTGAATGTGGTAGTAGCGCAGCACTTCACGCATCGGATCGAAGTCCGGCGCGGCCGGGTCGGCATCTTCGGGGAAGCAGTTGCCCTGATAGATCTGCTGCACGGGCATCCAGGCCTGCACGTATTTCTCGGGCTCGTTGTCGAAAATGTCCTTGCAGCCGTCGGAACAGAAATGGAACTTGTTGCCGAGGTAATTGCTCTCGCGATAGCAGATCTTGGTCGGGTCGTCGGGCTCGGTGAAGGCCATCGGTATCTGGCAGGTCTGGCACAGCATCGGCAGCGTGTCGTTGTAGAAGCGGCGGCCCGCCTGCTGTTCGTCGCGCCAGTATTCGAGGCGCGGGCGATACAGCTTGTCGAACGTGGCCGGATACTTTTGCGCGAGCCACTGCATTTCATCGTCGGAAGGAATCCACGTGTGCAGCGCCGCCGCGTGCGTGTAGTTGTAGAAGATGCCCCACGCTTCGTGAGAGAGGCGGTCTTTCTCCTTCATCGCGACGTCGTGATATTTCGGCATGCGAATGCCATAGCGTTCGAGGTCGTGAAAGAGCGCGCCGCCATTCTTCTCGAAGTAGGTTTCCCACGCTTCCTGCCACGACATGATGCGCTTGGGCAGCATGTAGTCCATCATCATCGCGACGAGCGTGAGCAGCCGATAGCCGCGCCAGAACCACTTGTCGATCCACTTCTGGATGATCGGCACGTTGCCTGGGTCCTGCTCCAGCAGGAACTTCACGACTTCGAGACCGAGCGTCATGTGGCGCGATTCGTCGGACTGCGCGGAGAAACCGAACGTGACCGTCGCCATGTCGCCGTTGAACGCCGCGCCCGACATGAACGGCATGAACAGCAGATTGGTCAGCACGTATTCGAACGAGAACGAGATGGCCGTCACGAACTCGAACGGGCCGGCGCTCATCGCGTCCTCGAAGTACGACTTCGGCACCGACAGGTACCACACGCGGTCGTGCATGTGCCTGAAGTCATGAAAGCCGTTGAAGTACTTGTTGTAGTGGCTGATCGTATGCACCTGCGTCTGCGCATGACGCAGTTCATCGATCGCCTGCATCTGGCACGCGATGCGCGCGCCCGCGCCGCGAAAGTTGCGGCCCGCGAGCGCGAAGCCGCGATGCGCCGCATATTCGAGCGGGCTCACGCCGGTCAGAAAGAGCTTGAGCGCGTTGATATAGCGCGGATCGGTGACGTTGAACTGGCCGTTGTTCTGCTGGAACGCGTCGATGATCGCGTAGAGCTTGCGCTCCTTTTCGCCCTGGTACTTCCAGTACGCGTCCATCGTGAGACGGAACGGGTCTTCCCACTTGTCCCAGTCGTGCACCTTGATACCTTCGAAGCGGTCGTAAGGGAAAACTTCGTCCATCGGCTGATAGGTGGTGTCCCAGCCGAGGCCGCGCGTGAGCATCGCGTAGTTTTCCTTGATGCTCAGCTTCTTCGGCGTGTTCGGTTGTGTGCTCATTTGCCTGTCTCCTTTAGTCCTTTAGTCGCCGCTCAGGCTGTCCATTCGAGGATGAATTCGTCGTCGGTTTCGTCGATGTTGCCGCCGAGCGAGATCAGATTCAGTTGCAGTTCGCGCAGGTCGAAGTCGCGGCCGATGATCGCTTCGATCGACTCGCGCCTGATCACGAGCCTGCCGACCGCGTCGATCTTGACCATCGCCGGAAAATGACTGACGACAGCGTGCGGGTTGTCCGCTTCGATCGCTTCGATGATCGGCCGCGAATCGTCGTTGGCCTGCAACGCGATGAATACGGAATCAGCCATGGCTCACCTCCACGCCCTGTTTCGCCATGCGCGCGTCGAACGCCTGCGCGATCGCTTCGAGCGCGTGATGCGCGTCGTCATCGAGACCAACGATGGCGAGCGGCTTCAACGCGTCGAGCACCGCGCCGCGCCACTTCGTGGTCCATTGCGCGAGCAAGGCAGCGTTGGCCGGCGATTGCGCGGCGGCGGTCTTGATGGTCGCGTCGACCCAGCGGCTCGTCTCGTCGAACCATGCGCTCGCGAACTCGTTGAGCATGCCGAGTCCCGGACCGTGCAGACGCGCGATGCGCTCATCGATGTGCCGGTACACGAGCGGATAGAGCAGGCCATCGAGCACGACGTTCTGCGCGACGAAGGTTTCGAACCAGTCCTTCACGACCATCGTGTCTTCGACGACGCGGCGCAGTCCCTGCCACATCGGATCGTCGAGCCAGCGTTGCTTGCCTTCTGCGAGCGACGTGCCCTGATTGCCGTCGAGCGCAAGCCCGATGCGCGACAGATATTGCGCGATGCCGAGCCGGTCCATGCAATGGAACATCGTCGCCTGCGTGATGGCCGTGCCCCAGCCGTAAGCGGTCACGAAGCAGTTGTTGGTGTTCGCCGCCCATTCGACGTGACGCAGCGGCACCATGAGCGTGGCGATATGCGCCTTTGCGTCGTCGGAGAGATCGGTGAGCAGACGGCGCTTCGCGACGAACTCGAGGTTCTTCTCCATCGTCTCCTGCTGCTTCGCACGCGTGGTCGTGTACGCGCCGTAGTAGTACTGGCGCGGGTCCTTGAACGCATACCAGTCGTTCATCACGATTGCCGTGCGGCCTTTGTCGTACAGCTCGAACTCCGGCTGCCACAGCGGGCGATAGTGAAAATTGACCTCGGGCTGAAGGTCGAAGGTCGCTTCCTGATATCGCGACGCGGGCTTGTCCGCGCCGAGCCGCCGCGCGACATGCGAGAAGGTCTGCCGCACCTGCTCGACTGCTGAAGTCTTGATGTCGATCTGCATTCGTTACTCCTTCGGTTCGGAAATCATTCGGAGAGTCCGGGCTGTCCGTAACGCCACTTCGACTGATCGAGATCGAGCTGCGCGCCTTCGTCGCGCGTCAGATGGATCACGCGATTCGCGCGGCAGAACGACTGGTATTCGCGCAGCGGCATCACCAGCTCGACGCTCAGCGCCGGATCGCCGATGGAGAAGTCGAACTCGACGAAGCCGTCGTCGCGCTGCTCCCTGAAGCGCACGAAGCGCCGGGTGATGTCGAATGCGCGCGGCGGCCGCGCATAGGCGGGCAATTGCATCGCTGTCTCCTTGGGTCTTGTGTTCGCCGCCGGCCCGGATCGATGAACGATTTGATCGAGAACCGGTGTGCGCTCCCTATAAGGCAACAGGCATGCCAGTCGATCGTTGCAGGCGAAAGGATCGACGGACGCGATCGCAGCGATAGCCGTATGGGGCGCGGCTTTCGCGGCATTGCCGTGTCTGCGCGGGCACGCGGCGGCGTGCGACCACGAACGGAATCGAGTTGATGAAATGCTCGAAAAGCGCGTGATTCGCCGCGCGGCGATTCGATCAAATCCGCATCAGGGATCACACTAGTACCGCGCGCGATGACCACGCCACGGCATTGCGCGGCACGCGCACATCGCCTATCGTGGTGCCATGAAAACATCCCCACGGCAGGAGACACGCGCAATGCCACGCCGCGAGAAAGCGCCTTCGAAAGAGCAGGAAGGCCTGTCGATGGTGGCGCCCAAGGGCGGTCCCGTCGACAGTCTTCGCTATCCCGACATCGCCGATCTGATGTCGCGCCTGCACTTCTCTCCCGGCGACGGGCGCATCTGGCTCGACGAACAACGCATGCTGCTCGTGCATACCGGCGCGATGGGCACGATGCGCCGCGAGCTGATCGAGAGTCTCGGCATCGATGCCGCGCGCGGATTGCTCACGCGCATGGGCTATAACTCCGGCGCGCGCGATGCCGAACTCGCGCGGCGTGTTCGCCCCGAGAACACCATCACGGAGATGTTCGCGGTCGGGCCACAATTGCACATGCTCGAAGGCATGACCATGGTCGAGCCGGTGCGCCTCGAGATCGATGTCGAGCGCGGCCAGTACTACGGTGAATTCATCTGGAAAAACTGTGCGGAGGATGAGGAGCACGTACGCATCTACGGCATCGGCGCGGAGCCGGTGTGCTGGACGCAGCTCGGCTATGCGGCCGGTTACACGAGCGTGTTCATGGGAAGGCCGATTCTCTATCGCGAAGTGGAATGCCGCGCGCTCGGCCAGCCGCATTGCCGCATCATCGGCAAGCCGGTGGAGGAATGGGGCGAGGAAGCCGCCGACGATCTGCGATTCATGCAGGCGCAGACGTTCACCAAAGGACTGTCCGCATCGGGCGCGACGAGCGAAGGCGCGTTCGGCGACGTGAACATGGTCGGCGCATCGCCGGGCTTCAACGCGGTATGCCACATGATCAAGCGTGTCGCGGGCACGCGCGCGACGGTGCTGTTCCTCGGCGAGAGCGGCGTCGGCAAGGAAGTGTGCGCGCGCACGCTGCACCGGATCAGCGCGCGCGGCGACGGCCCGTTCGTCGCGGTGAACTGCGCGGCGATTCCCGAGGCGCTGGTCGAATCCGAACTCTTCGGCGTGGACAAGGGCGGCTATACCGATGCCACGCAAAGCCGCCCCGGACGCTTCGAGCGCGCGCACGGCGGCACGCTGTTTCTCGACGAGATCGGCATACTCAGCATGACCGCGCAAGGCAAGCTGCTGCGTGCGCTGCAGGAGGGTGAGATCGAGCGCGTCGGCGGAACGGAGACGAAGCGCGTCGATGTGCGCGTGGTCGCCGCGACTAACCTCGATCTGCGCGATGAAATCCGCGCAGGGCGCTTTCGCGAGGACCTGTACTTCCGGCTGAACGTCTTCCCGATTCGCGTGCCTTCACTGCGCGAGCGCCGCGAGGATCTGCCGGTTCTGCTCAATCACATGCTGCGCAGATATCGCGAGCGGCACGAGCGCGATGTCACCGGCTTCACGCCGCGCGCACTCGATGCGCTGCTGAACTACGGCTGGCCGGGGAATATCCGCGAGCTGGAGAACATCGTGGAGCGGGGCGTGATTCTCGCCAACGACGGCGGTGCGATCGATATCGGCCATCTCTTCACGAGCGGCGAGAGCATTGCGACGGAGACGTTCGGCATCGGCGACGATGGGTCGCTGATGGCGTCGCACGCGTTGTCGGCACGCGCGGACGATGCGGGTGGCGACGAGGTCGAGCGCGTTACGCGCAAGGTCAACAGCCTGCTGCTGGGAATCGGCGGCGATGTCGAGCCTACATCGCTCGACGATATCGAAACCGCTTTGCTCAGGAGCGCCGTGCAGCGCGCGGACGGCAATCTGTCGGCGGCGGCGCGCACGCTCGGCATCACACGGCCGCAACTGGTGTACCGTCTCAAGAGCCGGGGATTGCGCCTTTAGCGATGAAGGGTAGGTGTACGACCGGTCCAATGGAGGACATCATGCCTGCGACCGAACCCTGGATATGTCCGACGTGTGCCCATCATGTCACCACACCTTTTTGCCCGATGTGCGGCGAAAGCCCGCTTCGGCCTCCCGATCTGACGTTGCGCGGGATCGGAGCGAAGGTACTGCACGCGGCGACGAGCATCGACGGACGGCTGCTGCGTACGTTCTGGGTTCTGCTGCGTCATCCAGGCGAGCTGACGGTCGCGCATCTGAATGGAAAGCGCATGCCGTACGTGCCGCCGTTCCAGTTGTTCCTGGTCGCAAATGCGTTCTTCTTCGCGTTGCAGTCCCTGACCGACACGCAGGTGTTCGGCTCGACGCTGGAGTCTCATCTCTATCATCAGGACTGGAGTCCGCTGGCGCGCTCGCTGGTGGCGGAGCGCGTCGCGAGACTGCGGACGGACATGGCGCAGTACACGGCAACGTTCGACCGTGCGGCGGTGCTCAATGCCAAGTCGCTGATCATTCTCATGGTGGTTCCGTTCACTTTGTCGTTGCGGATGATCTTTCTCCGTTCGCGCAAACCGTTCGTCACCTTTGTCTATTTCTCTCTCCATCTCTACGCGTTCCTGCTATTGGTGTTCTCACTCGCGCTAGCCGTCGCGGCTATCGATATTCGCCTGGGCGGACTCGGACTCAGTTCGCCATTCATCGACAACCTTCTGTCGGTCGTCAATCTCTGCTTCTGCGGAGGCTATATCTTTCTTGCGATCAAACCCGTCTTCGGCTCGCGCGGTAAAGCAAGAGTCGTTCAGGCCGTGGCATTGGCGCTGGTGGCGGGTCTGATCGTTCTTGGCTATCGATTCACCATCTTTCTGGTCACGCTTTATACGACGTAACGGTGAAAATCGTGCATCAGTCCAATGCGACGGCTGGTGCCTGCACGCGCTTCCGAGCCGGTGCCGTCTCTTTCAGGCAGAGCGCGACGACAAGTCCGATCGCGAGCGCGGCGAGCCCGAGATGCATGATGTACTGAATGCCGAAGTGCTTCGCGATATAACCCGCGATCGCCGGTGCGAGTCCACCACCGAACACTTCTCCGATGCCGACCACCAGACCCGAAGCCGTCGACATCAGTTTCGCCGGCACCGATTCCGCACTCAACGGCCCCACCGTCAGGGTGATCATGCTGAAGACGAACAGCAGTGTGAGCGTAAGGTAAGTGAACAGCAACGTCGGATTCGCACCGGTCCGCATGAGAAGAAGCAGAAAGAGCGCCGCACCGATCACGGAGAAGATCATGACCGGTTTTCTCCCGAGCTTGTCGGAGAGAGCGGGCATGACGAGCGTGCCGAGCGTGCCGCCGAAACCGATTGCCGAGAGCACATAACCCATCTGCTGCATGCTCAGATGAAGATAGTCGATCAGATAGCTGGGGAAAAGCGCGCTCAGCACGACGAGGCACGTGAGCCAGCACAGCATGCCGACGATGTTCAGCGAGATGTTACGGTAGCGAAACACGTCGGTCCACTTGTGGCTGGTGGCGTCGTGTGTGGCGGTGTGCTGTGCAGCGGATGAAGCCTTCGTGTCGCGCAGCACCTTGAACATCAGATAAGCAACCAGCAAACCCGGAATCGACACCACCGCGAAAATCCAGTGCCACGGCAAGACTTTGAGCAACTGTGTCACGAGGATCGGCGCGATGCCCAGACCGAAGAGCGGCAACGCCATCTGCTGAATGCCGATATTGCGCCCGTGGCGCGTCGGCTTCGATGCGTCGAGCGTCGCGATGATGCTGGCAGGCGTGTACGCGCCCTCGGCTAAGCCCATCACCGCGCGAATCAGAATCAGGGAGCCGACGCCCGTCGCGAGACCGCTCAGGCCCGCCAGCAGCGAGAACGCGATGATCGCCGGAATGATGACCTTGCGATGGCCCGTGCGGTCGGACAGGTTGCCCATGAACATCGCCGACACGCCCCACGCGACGGCGAGCGCGCCGGTGATGTGTCCGAGGTCCTGATAGTCGAGATGCAGATCCGTCATCATGACGGGAAAGAGCGGCATGATCATGAACCGGTCGATGCCGACCAGTCCAAAGCCCAGCGACAGCAAGGCCACGGCTTTCCACTCATAGGCGGTATCCCACCTCGAACCGGTGTTGTATTCCATGTTTGCAATCTCCAGATTGATAAGCGCGTGTCAGAAAATAGTCTGCAGGCCGAGGCGGCCGATGATTTGATGCGTGGTGCTCGACTGTCCCGCACCGTTGATCCAGGCGTTATGTCCGCCTTCGACATCGCCGCCCGTCCACTGGTAGACCGCTTCGGCGTATAAGGTGGTGCGCTTGGACAGGAGATACTGCGCGACGCTGGTGACCTGCTGTGCCCTGTTGTGGCTCAGTTGCGCGTTGCCCTTCATGTACTGATAGTTCGCGCCGAAGCGGATATCCGGCATGAACGTGTACAGCCCTCCGACCTGAACCGCCTGCACGACACCTCCCGTCAGCGTATTGCGCGTATTCGTGTAGAGCGCATTGAGATACACGTCACCGATGGTCTGGCTGAGACCGCCTCCGAAGTTGCGAATCCCGTCGTGACCGTCGTTCAGCGCTGCGTATTTCGTTTCGTTGTAAGCCGCCGCGATACCGAAGCTGCCGATCGCATAGTTCACGCCGAATCCGATCGTGTTGTTCGCGGAAAACGAACCGGGCGTATTGCCGAAGCCGTAAAGCGCGCCGAGCCTCAAACCCGCGAAAGTGGCCGATACGATCTTGATCGAGTTCGACACGCGCGACGTACCGCCGGTCTGATCGAAGTCGAACGAGCCGGTCGGATTCTGGGGAATGCCGAGCGCGGCGAACGGACCCTGGCGCATGTTGTAGAGGCCGCCATAGGTGAAGGCTCCGTCCAGTTTCGCGGGCGGAAAGAAGAGGAAATCCGCCATCAGGTTGTATTGCTGACCGAACGTAATGCGTCCGACGTCGTCCTTCGACAGCCCGACGAAAGCCTGCCGGTTGAAGTCGGCGTTCGGTCCCGGGATGCCTGCGCCGCTGTTCACCGAGAACTGCGACGCGAGCTCGAACACGGCCTTGTAACCGCCGCCCAGATCTTCGACGCCGCGCATGCCCCAGAGGCTGGGCGTCCAGATCGAGTCGTCGGCCTTGAAATTGTGGCTGCCGTTCTCGTTGCTCACATAGCTCACGCCGACGTCGAGAATGCCGAACAGCGTTACGCTGCTTTGCGCGTGAGCGTGCGGCGTGAGCGCGCATGCAACAGCCAGCGCGCACAGTGTCTTTCTCATGTTCTCCTCCAGTCAGTTCTTATTCGATTCAGGAAAGAGCCGCTTCCGTGTGTTCGTCGATCGAAAGCCGCGACACGAGATCGCTCAACAACGCCGGCAGTTGTTCGAGCGTCTTCACGCCGCCGAAGATGTAGTAGTCGGGACGCACGACGATGGCCTTGACACCGTGCTCGTCGAAGAACCGCTTGTATTTGCCGCTGACATCGAACAGCACGCGATCCTTGACGGCTTTGTCGGCGTCGCTCGTGATGCCGATCGAATGCCCGCCGATGGCCGCCAGCGCCGCCTTGTCCTGCACGTCGAGGTACCGGTTCGGATGTGCGTCGAGCGCGATCACGTGAAAGCCGTTGGGCATGGTGTCGTCGTAGCGGGTTGCCTCGCCCAGGTTCTTCACCTGACCGTGAACGCTCAGCAAGCCAGCCACGCTCTCGCAGGCGAATGCGGGGTCCTTGCAGATCAGGCCATCGGTCAGGCCGGGGAAGGGCGCAAGCGCGGGCACATCGCCTGCGAGATACGCTTCGTCGCGGCGGGCCGCTTCGTCCTTGTCGGAGATGCACACGACCTGACCCATCGCGATGGACGCATCGATCACGGCACGCACCTGCGGCCGACGTTCGGGCGTATAGCCTTCGAGCACCCGGTCCGAAGCCAGGCCCTTCAGGATCAGGTCGAAGCGCCAGGCGAGATTCCATGCGTCGCGGATACCGGAGCACATGCCCTGCCCCATGAACGGCGGCATTTGATGCGCAGCGTCGCCAGCGAGCACCACGCGGCCGCTATGCCAGTTTCTTGCGATCAGCGAGCGAAACTTGTAGACGGCATGGCGCACGAGCGTCGCGTTCTCCGGCGTGACCCAGGGCGACAGCAGCTCCCACACCTTCTCCGGCTTTTGCAGGTCTTCGATCGATTCGTGCGGCAGACGCATGAACTCCCAGCGACGGTAGCCGGGGCCGCCCGGCACCATCGTCGTCGGGCGCGCAGGATTGCACCACTGGCCGATGTCGGGCACGTCGAGCTTCACGCCATCGTTCGGCTGCAGATCGATGACGAGCCAGTCTTCCTGAAAGCCGAGATCGTCGAACTCGATGCCTTGCGACTTTCGAACGAAGCTGTTCGCCCCGTCCGCCCCGACGACATAGCGCGCGCGCACCGTCTGCGTCTCGCCGGTCGGCTGCCAGATCGCGCCGTCCATCGCGCCGCGGCGCAGGGTCAATTCGCAGCAGTCGGACAACTGCCGCAATCCGGTCGCTTCCCAGCCCTGTTGCACCGAGACATTCGGTAATGATTTGGCCTTGCTGTCGAGCAGCGCTTCGAGCGACGGCTGATTGAAAAGGTAGCCCACCGGCCCATCGCTGATCGATTCCGCGGACCAGTCGATCTCGACGAGCGTTTTCCAGTCCGCGTTGAACCACTGATATTTGGAGGACGGTTGCGAGATGCGCTGGACCTCTTGTCCAAGATCCATTGCATGAAACACGCGGCGGATCTCGTGATCGTGAAAGACGGCACGCGGAAGCGGATACAGCGAAGGCCAGCGGTCGAAGACCGCCACGTGATAGCCGCGCTCTCCGAGAAGAATGGAAAGAGATTGCCCGACCGGTCCGTATCCGACAATCGCGACGTCGAGGATGGTTTGATCTGTCATTTCGGTTCACCTGCTGAAAAATGAGCGAGTTGTGCCCTGGCGCCGGATGAATCCGGCAGCCATCGAATCGATGCAATGGGTGTGAAGCGATCAGTCTTGTGAAACGACGCCGGCTTCGGTGTTATGGATGAAGTCGTCGGGGACCGGCGGGCCCCACAGATAGAGCGAGTCTTCCGGCGCGAAGTCGCCAGCGGGCCATGTCTGGCCGGCAGACACGAAATCGATGTCGGCGGAGTACTCGCAGAACGAGCCCCACGGGTCCTGCACGTAGTGGAAATAGTTCGAACCCAGTACGTGTCTGCCCGTGCCCCAGCCCTTTGCGAAACCGGCCGCGGCCATCTGCGAGGCGCCTTGGCCGACGAGGTTCACGTCATCGACATCCCACGCCGCGTGATGCCAGCCGCGCGCGCTGCTTTTGGCGAACGCGAGCAGATGGTGGTCGCTGCCGTGCGGCGCATGCGTGAATGCGATGATGTCGAGCGACTTGTCCGACAGACGCAGGCCGAGTGCCTTGCCATAGAACGCCAGCGCGCGGAGAACGTCGGGCGAGAACAGCAGCACATGCGAGAGACGCCGTGGCCGCACGGTTTGCGCGGCTGAACGCGTGTGCGCGCCGCGCTCGTCCGCGTGACTCGATGCGACGACGCACGGTTGCTTGCCGGATGGCGTCGTCTTCGGGCCGACCTTGACCTGAATCAGGTTGCCGTCCGGATCGCGGAACCAGAAGCCTTGATCGGGCGATGCGATCAGGTCCGCGCCTGTCGCCTCAACCTGTTCGCGGATCGCCGCGAAATCCTTTTCGAAGCAATTGAAACTCAGATACGCCAGCGACTTTGCCGACGCGGGGAGCATGCGCGCCCAGCGATGCCCGTCGGTTGCGCGCAACTCGATTGCTTCGGCTGTCGCGGTCACATCGAGGCCGAAGGCGCTGAAGAATCGCTCTGCATCGGCGAGCGAGGGAACGTTGAGCGCAAAGTGATCGATCGAATGAACACTTGCGCATGCGGATGCTACGGCTGGGTCGCTCATTACCGTGTCTCCATGTTCGATGAGCGCCGGCTCTGCGGCCGGCTTCGCGGATGAGGTATCAACGCGCTTCGTCGGCGATGACATTGCGCAGGGTGCCGATTTTCTCGACCGACACTTCGCATACGTCGCCCGCTTTCATCAGAAGGCGCGGCGTGCGCGCCCAGCCGATGCCCGACGGCGTGCCGGACACGATCACATCGCCCGCTTCGAGGGTGATGGCTTCGCTGATGACACTGATGAGCGTCGCGACGTCGAAGACCATGTCGTCGGTGCTCGCCGACTGGACCACTTCGCCGTTCACGCGCGTCTCCAGCAACAGGCCTTTCGCTCCGGCGGGCAGTTCGTCGGCGGTGACGAGATCGGGACCGAATGCGCCCGTGCCATCGAAATTCTTGCCGACGGTCCACTGCGGCGTCTTGAACTGATACTCGCGCACGGAGCCATCGTTGAAGAGCGCATAACCCGCGACATGCGAGAGCGCGTCTTCTTTCGCGATGTGACGGCCGCCCTTGCCCAGCACGACCGCGACTTCGCCTTCGTAATCGAGGCCCGCTGAATCGCTGACGCCCGGGCGGATCATCGGTTGCTCGTGCGCGACCAGACTGGTGTTGACGCGCAAGAACAGGGTCGGGTAGTCGGGCTGTTCGTACTTGCTTTCCTTGGTGTGATCGGCGTAGTTCAGACCGACGCAAACAATCTTGGGCGGTTTCTGCAGCGGCGGAAGGTATTTCAGGCCGGCGGCAGGCACCTTGTCTTCCGTCGCGTGAGTTGCGGCGTACTCATCGAGACGAACGCCGCGCGCGAGAAGCGACTCCAGTGTCTCGTCACCGACGACGCGCACGTGATCGCCATCCCGTACGCCGAGGGTTGCCTTGCCATTCTTTTCGAAACTGACGAAACGCATATCTGCCTCCTGTGGACCCGAAGGCGAAACGCCTCGGGTTTGCGTGAATCTCATATTGACGAATGTGTCAGTTCCAATTCTATGCAAATTGACAATATCGTCAATATGAATCGACTCAGGACAAACCCGCACGCGGCACGCGCTGCTAAAATCAAGCCAGATCAACGGGATAGCCCATGGAAGACACAGAATCGACCGAAAATCACCGAACCCGCGTGGGAGCGCAGCGGCGGGAGAAGACGCGCATCCGTCTCATCGAAAGCGCGCTGGGTGTGTTCGCGGAGAAGGGCGCCGATGCCCCGACGATCGACGATTTCATTGCCGCGGCAGGGGTCGCGCGCGGGACGTTCTACAACTACTTCCGCACGACCGCGGAACTGCTGTCGGCTGTGGCGGGCGAAAGCAGCGATGAAGTGCTCGCGATCCTCGACCCGCTCGTGCGCGCGATCGATGATCCGGCGCAACGCGTGGTGGTGGGTTCGCGTCTTTACATGGGGATGGCGGCGCGCTATCCGCTGTGGGGCGCGTTCATTACGCGGGTGGGCACGAAGCGCGGATCGCGCGGCCGCCTGCTCGACGAGTACCTCACGCGGGATCTGCAACTGGCGCTGGTTGCGGGTCGCTTCGACGTGACCGATCTGGTCGTCGCGCGCGATATCGCGCTTGGCTCGATCATGTACGGCATCGAAACGCTTTTATCCGCCGATGCGCCCGCCGATTACGCCGAGCAGTCGATGTTCGCGCTGATGCGTGCCTTTGGCATCGGCGCGAAGGAAGCGCGCAAGCTCGCCTATGCGCCCATCGCCGAGCCTCCGGCGCCACGCGGTGCTATCTTCGAGCGAGTCGGTGCGTTGGCGGGTTGATGCGTGGAAACTTGGCATCCCTGAAGAATAGTTCCTGACACGCTCCAGCACATCGTCATTGTCCCGTCGAGCTTGTCATTCGACCGAAAGCGCGCTCTCCCGCCGCGCGTTCCTGCGCAGGACATCGGCGGGCACGCCATACGTCCGTACGAACGCGCGGCGCATGCGCTCCCTGTCCGCGAAGCCCGTCTCCTGCGCGACCGCGTTGATCGTATGGCGGCCTTGCTCGATCATGAATCTCGCGGCTTCCAGCCGAAGCTGTTCGACAGCCTTCGCCGGAGACTGACCCGTTTCCGCCAGAAACGCGCGGCTGAACTGCCGGGGGCTGAGATTGGCCACGTCCGCGAGTTCCTCGATGGTGAGCGGATTGCGCAGGTTGCGTCGAATGTGTCCGAGCACCGACTCGATCCGGTCCGACTTCGGCGTCATGTCGAGCAAGGCCGAGTGCTGCTTCTGTCCGCCTAGCCGCCGCTGGTTCATGACGAGAAGGCGGGCCACCAGTTTGGCGGCATCGGGTCCCAGGTCATTATCGAGCAGAGCCAGGGCGAGATCGATCCCGGCCGTCATGCCTGCCGATGTCCATATCGGTCCGTCATTGATGAAGATCCGGTCTTCTTCCGTTACGACATCCGGGAAGCGTGCCCTGAACTCGGACGCGTGCGCCCAATGCATGGTCGCGCGCCGGCCATTCAGCAGTCCCGCTTCGGCAAGCACGAATGCGCCACTGCAGATGGAAGCCACGCGTCGCGACGCTTTCGCGGCTTCCTTCACGAACGCGATCAAGGCCGGATCGAATGGAGGAATCCTGAGCTCCGTGATCGAGCCCACGATGACCGTATCGAATGCCGGCTCTCCGAATGCCTTGGTTTGCAGCGTCATTCCGCTCGACGATTCGAGCGGGCCGCCCTGCGGCGACAGCAGATGAATCTCGTAGCACGGACCTCGTGGCGGCATGTTCGCGAGTTCGAATGCCGTGAGCGCCGCGAGGCTCATGAGCTGGAATCTCTGCGGCACGATGAAGCCGATCTGATGCATACCTGCTCCTGCCAGGCGCGCGAGTCGATTCCCCCGTGCGGCCGATGGCGCAAATGGTGGCAACAACGACCTACATGCTAGTGGCATGCGGAGCTAAGGTACAAGCACTTCTTTCTCCGCCAGGAAACGACGACATGTCGAAAATCATCCGCGCCGCAGCCGTCCAGATATCGCCCGTTCTTTATAGCCGCGAAGGTACCGTCGAAAAAGTTGTCCGCAAGATTCTGGAGCTCGGACAGCAGGGCGTGCAGTTCGCGACTTTCCCCGAAACGGTCGTTCCTTACTATCCGTATTTCTCGTTTATCGAATCGCCGTTCGCCATGGGGGCCGAGCATTACAAGCTTCTCGAACAGGCCGTGACGGTTCCGTCGGACACGACCGATGCGATCGGCGAAGCCGCGCGTCAGGCCGGCATGGTGGTGTCGATCGGCGTCAACGAACGCGATGGCCGCACGCTCTACAACACCCAGTTGCTGTTCGATGCGGATGGCACGCTGGTGCAGCGCCGTCGCAAGCTATCGCCGACTTACCATGAGCGAATGGTCTGGGGAATGGGCGACGGCTCGGGCTTGCGCGCGGTCGATACAGCCGTGGGCCGGGTCGGTCAGCTTGCGTGCTGGGAGCACTACAACCCGCTCGCGCGCTACGCGCTGATGGCGGACGGAGAGGAAATCCATTCCGCGATGTATCCGGGCTCATTCGCGGGCGATCTTTTTTCGGAGCAGATCTCCGTCAACATTCGTCAGCACGCGCTCGAAGCGGGAGCGTTCGTCGTGAACGCAACGGCATGGCTCAACCCTGAGCAGCAACAGCAGATTCTGCGGGATACCAACACCACGCAGATCGGCCCGATCTCGAGTGGCTGCTTCACTGCGATCGTGTCGCCGGACGGGGAGTTCCTCGGCGGCGCGCCCCTGCGTGAGGGCGAGGGCGAGATCATCGCGGATCTCGACTTCTGGCAGATCGACAAGCGCAAACGCATGATGGATTCCCGCGGCCACTACAGCCGCCCGGACGTGCTCGGGCTCGTGATCGATCGCGCGCCGAAGACACATGTCATCGAACGGACGCTGCATGTGCCGGCCGTGAACCTGGAAGTCTCCGCCTGAACCGGGCTACGTGCCCACGAACCTGGAGTGAGTGCAATGGACTTCAACGATGTCATGCTCGAACGCAACGCGGCGTTCGCCAACAGCGCCTTTTCGGCCGAACTCAAGATGATGCCGTCGACGGGAACGGTGGTCGTCGGCTGCGTCGATCCGCGGGTCGATCCGGCGAGCGTGCTGGGGCTGAAGCAAGGCGAAGCAGCGGTGATCCGCAATGTCGGTGGCCGGCTCAACAAGCCGTTGCTCGAAACGCTGGCCATCCTGGCTGTCGTCGCGAAGGCGGCCGGACGCCCGGACGGCGCGCGCAATCTGGTGCTGCTTCAGCATACTGATTGCGGGATCATCGGCTGTCATGCGCATGCGCCTGCCTTGCTGGCGAACCATCTCGACGTCGAAACCGACGCACTCGCCGATCTCGCGATCACCAACCCATACGAGGCGGTCGCGCTCGACGTTGCCGCGCTCAGGGCGAACAGGAATTTGCCGGACGGTCTGATCGTGTCGGGGCTGGTGTACGACGTCAAGACCGGACTCGTCAAGACGGTCGTTCCCGCTGCGCCTTTGCGCGCGCCGGCGGATTAGAAGACCAGACGCGGTCGATCAGGGTCGCAACGACTGCGCCGTGCTGATCAGATTTTGCGGCGCCACGCGGATGATGCCGTTGCGCGGACTGTCGATATCGGCGATCAGCATGAACGACAGCGACACCACCATCGGCATGATCAGAAGAAAGCGGCGTGTCGCGGTCGCAGTTCGTACGCCGTAGCCGACGAGGAGGTTGGCGAACAGGCCGATGACCATCAACAACGCCCACGCGGCACTCGGGATGCGATTCCTCCACGCAGCCTGCGTGTAGCCCTGAGTGTTGATCACATCGTTCATGCCGGCGACGACGAGCGCCGTGAGCGGGTTCGGCAGCGCTGCGGCATCGGCCGTGGCCGCCGCCCAGAGCTGCGTCTCCAGCTGCGTGGTGGCGGCGTCGATCTGCGTGAGTTGCTGCGCATCGTGAACCTGATAGTACTGAATGCGCTGGTCGATATATTTGACGAGGAGCGCGCGCACATCGGCGGCGGCCGGGCCCGGCAAGAGGTCGGCGCGAATGAACTCGGTGCCGATGGCGTTGGCTTCCTCTTCCTCGAAGTTCTTGCGCTGATCGTAACGGCCGACCGCCATCGACAGACTGAAGCCGATCACCAGCGCGAGCAGCGTGAGCACGGCGGACTGCACGACGCCGAAGTCGTCGCGAGCTTCATCATCGAGTGGTTTGGCGCGACGCAGGACCGATGCGCCGAGCCACGCGGCAAACGACATCATCACGATCGACACGACAAAGACAGTAAACGGATGACTCGCGAGTTGCGCCATGCCTGGCCTCCTTTGAAGTTCGGTCCACCGCTTCGCACCGCGCGCTCACGGCGACTGCATATTCTGCATTGCCTTCGCCTTGGTTGTCTGAGCGTCGGCGATCAGCTTGTACGCTGCGTAGTATTTATAGATGTTGCGCACGTAAGTCGTGGTTTCGATGCCGATCTTCTCGGCCACGACGATCTCCACGTTGTTGAACCACTTGTCGGGATCGAGCCCGCGGGCGGCGGCTTCCTTGCGCATCTTGGCGATGTTGCCGGGCCCGGCGTTGTAGCTCGCAAACGCGAAGAGCGGCCGGTCGCTGTCGCTGAAGTGTGCATCGGAGAAATAGCGGGTCATCAGTTGATCCATGTATTTCGCACCCGCGTGAATATTGGCCTCGGTGACGGAGATGCTGCCGACCGCCATCTGCTTGCCGGTGGCGGGCATGATCTGCATGATGCCGATCGCGCCGACATGACTGCGCGCAGTCTGGTTGAGCTGCGATTCCTGATAACCCTGCGCGGCCAGCATCAGCGGATCGAAGCTGTACTGTTTGCCGTACCTGTCGAACAGGGCGAGGGTCTGCTCGAAGCGCTTGCGTTCCGCGTCGTCGGTGTTGTTGGAGATCTGCTTGATCTGTTTCATGAACTGGGCCTGGCGATAGGCCGCCACGCCCAGCTTCTTCACGTAGCTCACGTAGAAGTCGGTGACCGCCGCCTTGAGTTGTGGACTGTCCTTGCGGAACGCCCAGCCGACATAGCCCTCGGTGCGGACGGCGAGATCGTCGCGCACCTTGATGCGGGGCAGCACCTGCGCCCACATTTTCGCTTTCCAGTCATCGACGATCACGATATCGATCACGCCCGCGTTCAGCATCTCGAGCTTGTCTTCGTCTTCGAGCGCATCCGGCAGCAAGGTGATCTGCATCGGGGGCTTTCCCGCTGCACGGAACCGGTCGTTGAGCGACATCAGGCTGTCGTAGTAGCTCGTTGCCTTGCGTACGTCGACCTGCTTGCCCGCAAGGTCGTCCAGGGTGGCGAGCGGCGGCGCCTTCGGGCCCGTGACGACCACTTCGCGCACGGATTGCCGGTCGCTCGGCGCAACGAAGTCGACGATTTTCTGCCGTTCGGGCGTCGCGGTCAGATTGCCTGCGGAGATGTCGCCGAGGCCGGCCACCAGGTTCGTCAGAAGCTTGTCGCGGGTGGTCGGAATCAAATAGACCGTGACGGGCCGTTTGCCGAGCCGATCGGCATAGCGCTTGTTGATATAGCGTTCGAAGTCGCGCGCGAGTTCAGCCGACAGGCCGCGCTCGCGGCCCTTGTCGTTGAAATAGAGCGTTCGGCTGTACGGGACGAGAAAGCGGATCGTGCGCCGCTCCAGCATGGCGTCGAAGTCGCCGGTCCACGGCTTGACCATCAGGTTCAGTTGGCGCACTGCAGCGGGCGGCATGGCCTTGCTCGCCGAGGCCGGCATGGGGCCGGAGGCGGGCTGCGGCGATGCCGCTCGCGCGCCTTCGAGCGCCATCAGGATGCAAACGAGTGCAGCGATGAATCGACGATCTGCTTTCATGACGACGCGTCCCCCGAATGTTGACGAGTGCCGAGCTTGGCCGACTACTAACCAATCATAGGTCAGCGATTCGAAGGCTTTTGTTTTCGCTGGATCCCGTTGGCGTGTCGGTTTATTAGCGTTGCCCCTGTGCGGGGCGGCAGTCACTTTCTTTGCTGCTGCAAAGAAAGTAACCAAAGAAAGCAGCTCGAGACGCCCACGGTCACACGCAATTTGGGTGTTCTTCTCCTCGTTCGTGGCACTCCGTAGCGAGTGCCCTCGTAGGCCTAGCCGGGCTTGGACCGCGCACGGTCTGACGAGCCATAACTTTTGGGGTGCAGGTTCAGCACGAAAGAGTTCCGGCACAGCGCTACGCGCTGCCGTGGGGTGTGCAAGGGAAACCAACGGAACACCAATACAGTGAGATGGAGGTGTTAGCAAGAAGGCACGTGCAGACCCGATTGACCAGTCGGCCGCGCAGCGGGCCGGAGCCATTTGGTGCTGAACCAGTGTGTTCTATGGCGCGATGCGACAGACCGTGCGCGGTCCACGCCCGATGTGGCCTACGAGGGCACTCGCTACTGCTGTGCCAAAATCGATCGCCTGTGCCGCGGCCGGTGTGAAGCACTTTGGCTGGGGATAGCTGTTTCTTTGGTCACTTTCTTTGCAGCAGCAAAGAAAGTGACTGCCGCCCCGCACAGGGGCAGTGCTAATAGACCGACGCGAATACGGGATCCGGCGAAAGCCAGAACCGTGTCACGGCGCTTTCGCCGAAACCGGGCTACCAGCGCAGCAGCCGCGGCCCCAGCCACGCACCGATGAGCGCCGGCAGCGCCATGCCGATCGCATACCACACGCCCCAAAACGCCGGGCTCATTTCAGGGCAATGCAGGCAATAGACGATCGTCGCCGTCGAACTCGCGAGCAATCCGGCGATAGCGCCCGCAAGCCGCAACCGAGTCGGCGCAAGGGACCGCATGGCCCAGATCGCCGCAGGGAAAGTGGGCACTGAAAGCAGCAGGATGTTGAACGGGCAGGTGCGCCACGTCCGCCCCAGCACGAGCGCCCAGCGCGCGGCGGAATCCGTCCCGTCGAGCACTAGCCAGCCGGCGATCCAGACCGCCGCGAACGGCGCCGCGACGATCGCCCACGAATATCCCACGCGCGCGCCCGGCCTGCCGATCCGGCCGATGGTGAACATCGCGCCCACCGCGATGGCCAGTGGAAACGCGAGCTTCGCCCAGAAGAGACCCGTTTGCGCGACGACGCCGAGATCGTGCCGCACGCCGAACACGATGCTCATCAGAATCAGCGAGCCCGCAGCCCCGAGCAACAGCGCCTGTACGAAGCGGCGCGAAACCGCCGCGCGGTCGACCCGCGTCACCTGATTCGAAAGGAGGGTGATCAGTTCATCGGTCTTCATCGAAGTCCCCGGATTTTGGCGGCGAGTGCCTTGAGACCGCGATGCACGCCCACTTTCACGGCCGATTCCGAAAGACCCGTGACCCGCGCGGTCTCCGTCACCGAAAGACCTTCGAGTTTCATGTGGATGATGGGCAGGCGTTGTTTGTCCGGCAGATGCTCCAGCAGCTTGCCGACATCGTGGCGCGCCTGTGCGGGTTCGTCGTCGATGGCGGCGAGCAGTTCCTCGTGATCGTCGAGCGGCACGTTCAGCGACTCGCGGCGCGCATGGGCGCGGAAGAAGTCCATCAGCTTGTAGCGGGCGATCGCGTGCAGCCAGGCCGTCAGCGGCTCATCCGCGCGATAGGTGTGACGCGCGTTATGCACCGCCAGCAGGATTTCCTGGACGAGGTCTTCGACGTCATCGGGACGACGCGCCAGGCGCTTGCGCAGATAGCCGCGCAAATGCCGCGTGAGCGCCTGCAGGAAGCTGCGATACGCGTTCGGGTCGCCATCGAGTCCGCCGACGAACAGCGCTTTCAGCCGGCTTTCCGCATCTTGCGACATGGTTCCTGTGGGTACGGTGTAACGGGCGAGCAGTCCGCCGCGCGTCGGATCGAGCGTTTCAGCGTAGCCGAAGCCGTGATGCGCCGCAATAGCGCCGTCCTGATCCATGGTCGTCGTTCGCCTCCTGTCCTGTGTTAGTTCGCCGTTTCGCCGTCGCGCGTTACAGCGCGACCTGTAACTTTTCGCGGGCGGCCGGCGAACTGACCCATGACGACGCGGATTAGATGCAACGGCTGTAACCGGCGACGCGTCCGCGACGAATTAACCGGTAACCAACGCTTGAGTTGACCGACATGAAAACGCTGAAAGCACCGCTTGCCGCCGCGCCCGAACGCGCATCCCGCGATGCGCCGGTTCACCCGGTCTGGCTGCGCATCACGCACTGGCTCAACGCATTCGCCGCGCTGATCATGATGTTCTCCGGCTGGCGCATCTACGACGCGTCGCCCGTGTTCCGGCAGATCGTCATTCCGCCGTCGATCACGCTCGGCGGCTGGCTCGGCGGCGCGCTGCAGTGGCACTTCGCCGCCATGTGGCTGCTGGTGTTCAACGGCATCGTCTATGTCGCGCTGAACGTGGCGAGCGGGCGCTTCGCTTCAAAGTTCTTTCCGCTGTCGCCGCGCGCCGTGTGGCGCGACTTCATCGCCGCATTGAGCGGCAAGCTCTCGCACGCCGATCTGCGCCAGTACAACGCGGTGCAGAAGCTCGCGTATCTCGCGATCGTCGTCGATCTCTTCGTGCTCGTGCTCTCGGGACTCGCGATCTGGAAGTCGGTGCAGTTTCCGTTGCTGCGCGAACTGATGGGCGGCTACGACAACGCGCGCGTCGTGCACTTCTGCGCGATGGCGGTGATGGCGGCGTTCGTCGTCGTGCATGTGGCGATGGTCGCGCTCGTGCCGCGCTCGCTGCTGACGATGCTGCGCGGCCGCTGATGAACTCCGGGACACACGCCATGAAAACCGACGACAAACGAATCATCGCCGTGGATCGCGCCTCTGTTCTGGCCGATGCGCGCCGCGAACTGGAAATGCCTTCGCGGCGCCTGTTCGGCAAGCGCATGCTGACGCTGGGCGGACTCGCGCTGCTGACGGGCTGCTCGATCACCGATGACGATTCGGTCAACAAGTTTCTCACCGCCGTATCGCGCCTGAACGATCGCGCGCAGGCGCTGCTCTTCGATCCGAAACAGCTCGCGCCCACTTACACCGAGGCACAGCTCACGCGGCCGTTTCCCTTCAATGCGTTCTACGGAATCGACGATGTCCCGGCAGTCAATGGCGACGACTATCGCCTGAAGGTGAGCGGTCTCGTGACGGGGCAGCGCGTCTGGACGCTGCCGCAGTTGTACGCGCTGCCGCACGCGGAGCAGATCACCCGGCATATTTGCGTCGAAGGCTGGAGCGCGATCGGCCGCTGGGGCGGCACGCCGTTCTCCGAATTCCTGCGGCGCGTGGGCGCGGATACGACGGCGAAGTACGTGGGCTTTCGCTGCGCCGACGACTACTACGAAAGCATCGACATGCCGACGGCGCTGCATCCGCAGACGCTGCTCACGTTCGAGTACGACGGCGAGCGCCTGCCCGCGAAATACGGTTATCCGATGAAGCTGCGCATGCCGACCAAGCTCGGCTACAAGAACCCGAAGCATATCGTCGAGATTTTTGTCACCAACACGTATCCGGGCGGCTATTGGGTCGACCAGGGATACAACTGGTTCGGCGGCTCCTGAGCCCCGCGCCATCCACCGGTTCCGGATCGTCCGGATGCCATGTCTGACTCACCAAGGAGAAGCGCTATGAAACGATTGATGACGGCAGTACTCGCGGCGGCACTGACGATGGGCGCGACGAGCGTCTTCGCGCAGGCGAGCGGCGCGATGTCGAATGACGCGATGTCGCACGACTCGATGAAAAAGGACAGCATGTCCCACGACAAGATGAGCAAGGGCGCGATGTCGCACGACTCGATGAGCAAGGGCGACAAGATGAAGAAAAACGATGCGATGGGCATGGACCATCCGGCATCGGGCGCGATGTCCCAATAACGCGCGAGGCGACCAGATCCGGGCGCGGGGTCACGCCCGGACCTAAAAAATTCAATAGAATCATAAAGTTATCGAAGTAACGAACATGAGCGAGCCGCTGCTGCTTGCAATCTGCGCGAGTCCGCGTAAGATGTAGCACATCTGTAGCACAATGGGATGTCTACCATGTCGACCACCACGCTTCGCTTGCCACCGGATCTGCGCGACCGTGTCTCCCGGCTCGCCCAGCAGTCCGGCACCACGGCGCACAGTTTCATGCTGGACGCGATCGCGGAGCGTGTCGCGAACGAAGAGTTGCGGCAAGCATTTCTCGACGAGGGGAACGCACGGCTCGCGAAGATGCTCCAAACGGGCGAGGGTCTCGACTGGGCCGATATGCGCGACTATCTGCGCGAGCGCGCAGCGGGCGACAATCCGGCGGCGCCCCAGGCCAGGCGATGGCGCGCGTAATCCTCGCGCCGGAGCTTCGCGAGGATTTCGATCGCATCTTCGAGTTTCTCTTCGAGCACACGCCCGAGCGTGCAGTCGAGCGCATCCAAGAGATCGTGTCCGCGCTCGACATTCTCCAATCGAGCCCGATGATCGGCCGCACGGTCGATAACCAGTCGGGCATGCGCGAACTGGTCATCTCGAACGGCGCTCACGGCTATCTGGCGTTGTACCGCTTCATGCCGGAACTGGACGCGGTGTTCGTCGTGGCGATTCGAAGCCAGCGTGAATTGCGTTACCGACGAGCGTCCAACGATCCCGAGGCGTGAAATAATCGAAGCCGCAGCCAGAGCCGTCCGCGGCGCACCCTTTTATGCGTGATCAAGAACCGACCGGAGCGCTCGATGAACGCTGGCAATGACTCGCTTCCTTTCGCACAGACTGGCGTACCCGGACTCGACGATGTCCTCGTAGGCGGCCTCACGCAAGGGAATCTGTTCCTTCTCGAAGGCGACCCGGGAACCGGCAAGACGACGATCGCGATCCGTTTTCTCATGGCGGGTGCCGACGCCGGCGAGCGGGGCCTGTACATCACCTTGTCGGAGACCGAAAAGGAACTGCGGCACGGCGCGGCTTCGCACGGCTGGCAGCTCGGCAATGGCATCGCCATTTTCGAGGTCGTTCCGCCGGAAAGTCTGATGGAAGCGGATCAGCAGCAGAGTCTGCTGTATTCATCTGACCTCGAGCTGGGTGAAACGACGCGGCTGATCCTCGGCGAATTCGAGCGGATCAAACCGCAGCGCGTCGTGATCGACAGTCTCTCCGAAATCCGCTTGCTGGCGCAAAGCTCGCTGCGCTATCGCCGCCAGATCCTGGCGTTCAAACACTACTTTTCGCGGCATGGCGCGACGGTTCTGCTGCTCGACGATCTGACCTCGGACGCGGCGGACAAGACCGTGCACAGCGTGGCGCACGGCGTCATCAAGCTCGAAGAGTTATCGCCGGAATATGGCGCCGAGCGGCGCAGGCTCAAGGTGTCCAAGTATCGCGGGCAAGCCTATCGTGGCGGGTTTCACGACTTCACCATCAGAAAAGGTGGCGTGTCGGTGTTTCCGCGTCTCGTTTCCAGCGAGCATTACACCAAGTTCGTACGCCGCCAGGTGAAAAGCAATGTCGAAGGACTGGATGCGTTGCTGGGCGGCGGCATCGAGCAAGGGTCCAGCACACTTATCCTCGGGCCGGCGGGTACGGGCAAGAGCCTCTTTGCGCTGCAGTTTATCGTCGCAGCCGTGGCGCGCGGGGAAAAAGCCGCCTTGTTCGTGTTCGACGAAGAACTGGGACTCCTGTTCGACCGCGTGCGCGGGATGGGCTTCGACCTCGAAGCATTGCGCGATGCCGGCAGTCTGCAGATCGAGCAGGTCGATGCCGCGGAGCTGTCGCCCGGCGAGTTCGCGCATCGCGTGCGCGCGCGGGTCGATATGGCGCAGGCGAAGACGATCGTGATCGACAGCCTCAACGGCTATCAGGCGGCGATGCCGCAGGAAAACGCGCTGATCCTGCATGTGCACGAGTTGCTGCAGTACCTGAACCGGCAGGGCGCCAATACGTTTCTCACCGTCGCGCAGCATGGCCTCGTCGGCGACATGAAGGCGCCGGTCGACGTCACTTACCTTGCCGATACCGTCATCCTTCTGCGCTATTTCGAGGCATTGGGCCGGGTTCGACGCGCGGTGTCGGTCATCAAGAAGCGCACCGGCCGTCACGAAGAAGCCATCCGCGAGTTCCGCATCTGCGATACCGGGCTCAAGGTGGGCAAACCATTGACTGAGTTTCAAGGCGTATTGCGCGGCGTGCCGACCTTCGTCGGCAATGCGGGTCCCTTGCTGACTGCGAACGAAGGCGGCGGGAGCGATGTCTGACGTCGATTCGTGTACGACCTTGATACTCGCGCCGGCGGGACGCGACGCCAGTATCGCCGCGGCGATGCTCAGGGAGGTCAATGTCGCATCGCAGGTGTGCCGCGATGTCGGCCATTTGTCGTCGCTGGTCGGAGACGATACGTGCTGTGTCATCGTCACCGAAGAAGTACTCGTCGCTGCTGATCTCAAGACGCTCTCCGAGTGGATCGGCGCGCAGCCGGCCTGGTCGGACCTGCCGTTCATCGTGCTGACGCGGCGCGCAGGTGTGGCGGACCGCGCGCCCGAAGGACGCCTTGCCAGAACGTTGGGCAACGTGACCTTTATCGAGCGGCCGTTCCATCCGACGACATTCGCGAGCGTGGTCGGCACCGCCGTTCGCGGACGCCACCGGCAGTACGAAGCCCGCTTGCGTATCGAACAGTTGCACGAAGGCGAAGCGCGCCTGCAGACCGCGCTGACCGCAGGTCATCTGGGTTCATGGGATCTCGACCTGTCGACCGGGGTGCTCACTGCGTCCGCAACCTGCAAGGCCATCTTCGGTCACGCTGCGCACGCGCCATTCACCTACGAGACACTACTTTCCAGCATTCACCCTGAAGACCGCGATCGAATGCAGGCTGCGGTCAAGGCGAGCCTGGAAACGCGCTGCGACTACACCATCGAATATCGAAACGTCTGGCCGGATCGCACCGTTCACTGGGTCGATATCCGGGCGAGGTTTCTGTCCGGCGATGCCGTGAAGCCCGACCGCCTCGTCGGTGTCTCGTCGGACATCACGGCGCGCAAGACGGCCGAGGACGGACTCCGGCGACTCAATGAATCGCTCGAAGCGAAAGTCGCCGAGCGCACAGCCGAACTTCAAAAGACCCACCAGAAGGTCCTGGATGAAATTCGCCAACGAGAACAGACCGAAGAGCTGTTGCGACACATCCAGAAGCTGGAGATGGTGGGTCAACTGTCGGGCGGCATCGCGCACGACTTCAACAACCTGCTGATGGCGATCATCGCGAATCTGGAACTGGCGCGTAAAGAAGTGCTGGCGGACTCGCGGATGCTGCGACTCATCGACGGCGCGTTCGGCGGCGCGCAACGCGGCGCGGCGCTCACGCAGCGACTGCTGGCCTTTGCCCGCCAGCAGGAACTGAAGGTCGAGCCGGTTTTGATGTCGTCGCTGATCGCGGGCATGTCGGATCTGCTCGAACGCTCGATTGGCTCTGCGATCGAACTTGTCATCGAAGTCGGTCCCGCGTCCCCGCCCACGATGCTCGACGCCAATCAGGTCGAGCTCGCCATTCTCAATCTGGTGGTCAACGCCCGCGATGCGATGCCCGATGGCGGAACGCTCACGATCAGCGTGGACACGGCGCAGTCATCGGGATCGAAAGAGTTGCGCGCGGGAAGCTATGTTCGCGTCACGGTGAGCGATACCGGCACGGGGATGGACGCGGCCACGCTCGCGCGCGCGACCGAACCGTTCTTCACGACCAAGGAAATCGGCAAGGGCACGGGCCTGGGCTTATCGATGATTCACGGGCTTGCGCAACAGCTGAACGGCTCGTTGCGGCTCGAAAGCAGCCCCGGATGCGGCACGCGGGCGTCGCTATGGTTGCCTGTGAGTGAAGTTGTCGTGAGCATCGAGAAGGATATGCCTGCCCTCATCGAACGACAGGACGATGAAGTGCAGGCGCGCGCAACCATTCTCGTCGTCGACGACGATCCGCTCATTGCGACAAGTACCGCCTATCTGCTCGAAGATCTTGGGCATGAGGTGGTCGAAGTCGGCTCGGGCGCGGCGGCGCTCGAGGTCCTGAAGAACGGCAAGCGCGTCGATCTCATCCTCACCGACTATTCCATGCCGCGCATGACGGGCCTCGAACTGGCTCACGCGGCGCGCGCCCTCAGGCCGGACCTGCCGGTCATCCTCGCGACCGGATACGCCGAGCTACCCGAGGGCGCCGACAGCAACATTCCCCGCATACGCAAGCCGTATTTGCAGAATCAGCTGGTCGCGGAGATTCGCAAGGCGCTGCATCATCAGGCTGGTTGATGACTTGCTTATGAGGACAGCTTCTTCATCTCGGCGAACAGGTCGGCTTTTCCTTCGAAGCCGATGCCGGGCAGATCGGGCATGGTGATGTAGCCGTTATCGACCTTGACGCCATCGGGGAAACCGCCGTATGGCTGGAACAGGTCCGGATACGACTCGTTGCCGCCGAGTCCGAGGCCTGCCGCGATGTTCAGCGACATCTGGTGCCCGCCATGCGGAATGCAGCGGCTGGGCGACCAGCCATGCTCGCGCAGCATGTCGAGCGTGCGCAGATACTCGACCAGACCGTAGCTCAGCGCGCAGTCGAACTGCAGCCAGTCGCGATCCGCGCGCATGCCGCCATAGCGGATCAGGTTGCGCGCGTCCTGCATCGAGAACAGGTCTTCACCGGTGGCCATCGGCTTGCTGTAGTAGTTGCGCAGTGTGGCCTGCAATTCGAAGTCGAGCGGATCGCCCGGTTCCTCGTACCAGAACAGGTCGTACTGCGAGAGCGCCTTCGCGTACTGAATCGCGGTGTCGAGATCGAAGCGGCCATTGGCGTCGACGGCGAGCTTCTGGCCGTCCTGCAGCACGCTCAGGATCGAGTCGATGCGACGCAGATCTTCATCGAGCGATGCGCCGCCGATCTTCTTCTTCACGACCGTGTAGCCGCGGTCGATATAGCTGCGCATTTCGTCCTTGAGCTTCTCGTGGTCCTGGCCGGGATAGTAATAGCCGCCCGCCGCGTACACGAAGATCTTGCGATCCGGCTGTCCGTTGCCGTAACGATCCGCGAGCAACTGGAACAGCGGCTTGCCTTCGATCTTCGCGACGGCATCCCAGACCGCCATGTCGATCGTGCCGATCGCAACCGAACGCTCGCCGTGACCGCCGGGCTTTTCGTTGGTGAACATCGTCGCCCAGATCTTGTGGGGATCGAGGTTATCGCCTGCATCGTTGACGAGCGTCGCGGGGTCGGCTTCCAGAATGCGGGGAATAAAACGCTCACGCATCAGCTTGCCCTGACCGTAGCGGCCGTTCGAGTTGAAGCCGTAGCCGATCACCGGCTTGCCGTCGCGGATCACGTCGGTCACGACCGCGACGAGACTCAGCGTCATCTTGCTGAAGTCGATATAGGCGTTGCGGATCGGGGAGTTGATAGGAACGGTCTTTTCGCGGATTTCGACGATTCTCATGGCATTGTCTCCTGAGTGTTTTGAACGGAATGGCGAGCCATCGGCTGCAATATGGGACGCAGCTTAACCGCGAAAAACATTGCTAAACTGCACTTTCATTCACTTCATTTTTCACATCCGGTGAATACTGAAACCCAGACCGCATCCGACTTCGAGTTCTTCATTCTTCTCGCGAAACTCAGGAGTCTGTCCGGGGCCGCGCGCGCACTCGATCTGTCGCCGCCCGCCGCGACGAAGCGGCTTGGCGTCATCGAGCAGCGGCTCGGCGTGCGTCTGGTGAATCGGACGACGCGGAGCGTGAGCCTCACGCCCGAAGGCGAGACGTATCTGCGGTACGCGTCGCAGATCGTCGGGCAGGTTCGAGAAATGGAGGAGGCGATTTCCGGAGCGAAGCGCGACCCGCAGGGCTTGCTGCGCATCAACGCGACGCTTGGATTCGGCCGCACGACGATCGCGCCGCTCGTGTCGGAGTTCGCGAAGCGGTTCCCCGGCGTCGAGGTTCAGTTCGAAGTGACGGACCGGCCGGTCGACCTGGTCGAAGGCGCTTTCGATATGGCGATCAGATTCGGCGAGCTTCCCGACAGCCGCCTGAGCGCCCGGCGCATCATGAGCAATCGCCGTTTTCTCTGTGCCTCGCCGAAATATCTGGAGAAGTACGGCACGCCGGAACGCGTCGAGGATCTGGCCGAACACCGGTGCATCATCCATCGGCAGAACGACGACGCGTACGGGGTATGGCGTTACATCGTCAACGACCACACCGAGGCGATCAAGGTGAAGGGCGCCTTATCGAGCAACGACGGCGATATCGTGTTGCGCTGGGCGCTGGAGGGGCATGGAATACTGATCCGATCGGAATGGGACCTCGCGAAGTACGTGCAGAGCGGCCGGCTGCGTCTCGTGTTGCCGACCACGGTTCTGCCTTCCGCCGACCTGTTCGTCTACTATCCGCGGCAAAAGAATCAGACGGCGCGCGCGCGCGCTTTCATCGATTTTCTGGTGAGCCGGTTTCAGGCTCCGTTCACGCCGGTCGATACGGGAACCGAGCCGCGTGAACGGAAAAGGCGCAGTTCGCGCCGATAAGTTAAAGGTCTTTTACGAGGCGAAGCGCATCGTAGATCGCGGCATGCGTGTTCCGCGCGGACACCGCATCGCCGATTCTGAAGAGCTGAAAGCGTCCCTCAGGATTACGTTCGACGATTTGCGGCTTGCCGTCGATGAGATCGTCGTAGTCGATTGCGCCGAGATTCGTCGATGCCGGCCTGAGCTCGAAATAGAGTTCGTCCATCGGTATGGTGCCGTGATTCACGACGATCTGGTCGTAACGCTGCTCCTTCGTCACGCCGCCGTAATCGCTGCCGATCGTCGCGACCAGTTCGGCGCCTTCGCGGCGAACCGATTCGAGGCGGAACGTCACCGTGAACGTCGTTGCGAGTTTCTGCAGCGAGCGCATGTAGGGCACGAGATTCATGCTCATGACCTCGGGCGAGAACGTGCGGTCGGGCGTCATCACTTCGACGCGGCCGCCCGCCTGCGCGATGGTCTCCGCAGCCTGAAGCGCGGCGTGATCGCCGGCGTCGTCGAAGATCAGTACGTTGGTGCCGGGCTTCACGTCGCCCGAAATGATGTCCCACGACGACACGACATGCTCGTTGCCCTGCGAACACACGTCGGTGTGCGGCATGCCGCCGGTCGCCACGATCACCACGTCGGGGCTGTGCGCAAGCACGGTTTCGGTGTCGGCCCATGTGTTGAACGAGAAGCGCACGCCGAGCTTTTCGCATTGCGCCATGCGCCAGTCGATGATGCCCATCATCTCCTTGCGGCGGATGTTCTGCGCGGTCAGACGGATCTGTCCGCCGGGATCGTTCATCGCTTCGAGCACGGTGACATCGTGACCGCGCTCGCCCGCGACGCGCGCCGCTTCCAGCCCCGCCGGTCCCGCGCCGACGATCACGACCTTCCGTTTCTTTTCGGCCGGTCTGATCGATTGCGGCATCTCCAGTTCGCGCCCGGTCGCGGCGTTGTGAATGCAGAGCGCCATGCCACCCTGATAGATGCGATCGAGACAATAGTTCGCGCCGACGCAAGGACGGATATCGTCTTCCCTGCGCTCGATGATCTTGCGCACGATATGCGGATCGGTCATATGCGCGCGCGTCATGCCGACCATGTCGATCCTGCCCGACTCGATGGCGAAACGCGCCGTCGCGACATCCTGGATGCGCGCGGCGTGGAAGGTGGGAAAGTCCGTCGCCTGACGAATTTCGCCCGCGAAATCCAGATGCGGCGCGCTTTTCATGCCCATGATCGGGATGACGTCGGTGAGGCCCGCATCGGTATCCAGGTGTCCGCGTACGACGTTCAGGAAGTCCACGAGGCCGCTGCTCTTGAGCCGCTTCGAAATCTCGATGCCGTCTTCCTTCGTGAGGCCGCCCGCCATCATTTCATCGGCGGTGTAGCGAATGCCGAGCAGAAAATTATCGCCGACGCGCTCGCGCATCGCCCGCATCACGTCGAACGTGAAGCGCAGGCGATTATCGAGCGATCCGCCGTAAGGGCCATCCAGCGTATTCGTAAGCGGCGACCAGAACTGGTCCATCAGATGTCCGTAGGATTCGATTTCGAGCCCGTCCATACCGGCCGCTTTCATGCGCTCGGCGGCATCGGCGAAATCGCGCACGATGCGCTCGATGTCCCAGTCCTCGATCTTCTTCGGAAACGCGCGATGCGAAGGCTCGCGGTTGTGCGACGGCGACACGGCCGGCAGCCAGTCGCCCTTGTCCCAACGCGTGCGCCGGCCGAGATGCGTCAACTGGATCATCACCTTCGCGCCGTGCTCGTGGCATTCGTCGACGAGATCCTTCATCCAGGGCACGACCTCGTCCTTGTACACGAGGATGTTGTTGAACACCGGCGGGCTGTCCTTCGACACCGCGGCCGAACCCGCCGTCATCGTCAGCGCGATGCCCGCCTTCGCCCTTTCGACGTGATACGCGCGATATCGCTCCTTCGGCATGCCGTCCTCGGCATACGCCGGCTCGTGCGACGTCGTCATGATGCGATTGCGGAACGTGAGATGTTTCAGCGTGTACGGCTGGAGCAACGGGTCCATGGACATGGGCGCCTCATCGAAGCGAGTGGGGATCGAATCACGTGTTGTGCGCTCAGAGTAGATTCTATGTACACGAGTGTCAAGTATCGAGACAATGGTGTACAGTGAGTCAAAACAAGGCGATAACCATCACACGAAAGGAACGGAATGGATCAGACAGTCGAGACCGTTCGCGGCTCAGCCGATATGTGGCTGGATTGCGCATACGAGAGTCTGCTGGAAGGCGGCGTCGATTCGGTTCGGGTGCTTGCGCTCGCCAAGAAACTGAACCTCGCACGAACGAGCTTTTACTGGTTTTTCCGCGATCGGGAAGAACTGCTCGATGCGCTCATCGCGCGCTGGGAAGAGAAGAACACTGGCAACTGGATCAGCCGCAACGAGGCGTATGCGGACAGCATCTGCGAAGCCATGCTGAACGTGTTCGATTGCTGGTTCGACGATTCGCTCTTCGACACCCGTTTCGAAGCCGCGATTCGCAACTGGGCGCAGCAATCGCCGGACATCACGCGACTCATCCAGACGGACGATGCGAGGCGCATCGAAGTGCTGACCGCGACGTTCGTGCGCTTCGGTTATGAGCCGGCCGTGGCCGATGTGCGCGCGCGCACGACCTATCTCACGCAAGTGGGCTACGCGGCGACACGGCCGAACGAAGACTTTGCCACGCGCATGAAGCGCATTCCGGAGTTCGTCGAGGTTTTCACCGGCGTGCGTCCGCAGGATCACGAGATGCAGCGCTTCTATGCGCGCCGGCAGTACGTGAACGAGACGTGATCGACGCCCACTCACGCATAACTTAAAGTAATGCGGCGGTGAAAACAAATCACGTTGACATCGTTTTTATGCCCTCGAATACTCAAGCGCCAAATTGCCGCGTGTATTTCGCGCTCCGTTTTTCTCAACCCTCGGAAGATTAGATCGTACGCATCCAGCTCGTTTCGTTGTCACCGTCGCGATAAGAACACAGGGAACCTGACATGAAGAATTCCTCCGCCGTACGCTTCATCCTGAACGTTGGCATGGCGGTTTCGACCGTTACCTTCGCGATGTCTGCCAGCGCCGCCGATCCGATCAAGATCTCTCTGGCCAACTGGGCCGATACGCAAGCGGTCACGTACACGGCGAAGTACGTGCTGGAAACGAAACTGCAGCAGCCCGTGACGCTGATCGTCGCCGATCTGGGTATCCAGTTTCAGGGGGTCGCCCGCGGCGACGTCGACCTGATGCTCGGCGCGTGGCTGCCGGTCACGCACGCGGCGTACTACGCCCGCTTCAAGAACGAGATGGACGATCTGGGCGTGATCTATACGGGCGCGAAGATCGGCTGGGCGGTGCCGGACTATGTGCCCGAGAGCGAAGTCTCTTCGATCGCCGATCTCAACAAGCCCGAGGTCAAGAGCAAGCTGAACGCAACGATTCAGGGCATCGAACCGGGCGCCGGCGAAATGGTCGCATCGGAAAAGGCAATGAAGGACTACGACCTCGCGGGTTACAACCTGATCCGGGCGAGCGAGGCAGGCATGCTGACGGCGGTCTCGCGCGCGTATCAGTCGAAGAGCTGGATCGTCGCGACGGTATGGAGCCCGCATTGGCTGTGGCAAAAGTACAAGATGCGTTATCTGAAGGACCCGAAGGGCGTTTTGGGCGGTGACGAGCAAATCCGTGGATTCGCTTCAAAGCAGTTCGCGCAGAAGTATCCGCGTGCGAACACGTTCATCCGGCATTACAAGCTGACCTTGTCCGATGTCGAAGCGATCGAACTCGACGGCAACGCGACGAACGACTGGAATGCGGCGGCGAAGAAGTTTGTCGATTCGCATCCGGAGAAAGTGAAGGCGTGGCTCCAGGAATGATGCGCGAGGCCGGGATCATCCCGGCCCGTTGCATCGCGGCGCCGCCATTCGTCATGACGTACTTGATATAGCATCGACATGAAGCTTGCGCGGCTTGCGTTCGTGATGCTCGGTCTCTTCTGGGGATCGAACTTTATCTACATGAAGTGGGCGTCGTCCTCGATCAGCCCGATGCAGATAGCCTTCCTGCGCGTATTCTTCGGCTTTCTTCCGCTGGCTTTCGTTGCCTGGCGAAGGAAGGTCATCCGCTTCGATCAGTTGCGTTACCTTCATCATTTCATCGTGATGGGGTTCGTCGCGACTGCGTTCTACTATTTCGCAATTACCAAAGGCACGGCGCTGCTTCCTTCCGGGATAGCCGCCGTGCTTGGCAATGCGGCCACGCTCTTTACGGCGATTTTCTCTGTCTTCTTTCTGAGAACGGAGAAGATGAACAGCACGATGGCCCTGGGCGTTTTGCTCGGCCTCGTTGGCATCACCTTGATCGCGCGGCCATGGGAAGGCGCGGCGGGTTCGATCGAGTTCGCAGGTGTTTGCTGGCTGCTGATCAGCTCACTCGTGCTCGGACTTTCTTACGTCTACGTGCGCGCATTCTTGTCGCCATCGGGTCTGCCTCCGCTCGCACTGGCAACCTGGCAGATGGGCATCGCGGTTGGGGTTCTTGCGGCCGTCACCGATTTCAGCGGAGTGACGAACATCCTCCACGATCCATTGGCGGCCGTCGGCCTGGTGGTCGGAGGCGGGATTCTCGGTACCGGCGTTTCCTTCTTCCTGTATTACTACCTTCTCGAAAAGTTCGGCGCGGTGGCGTCGTCCGGCGCCACTTACATGGCTCCGGCCGTCGCGCTGATCATCGGTTGGGCGGTTGGAGAGAAGTTCGGTCTGCTGGAGTGCGCGGCGCTCGTACTCATCATCTTCAGTGTGATGATCCTGCACGCTGGTCGTCAGCGCACGCTGCAACGTGCTGCAGGTTAGGACAACCACTTCATCATCAGCGTGGCGAAGACGACCATCCCCGCGCCGCCGATGCGCGTGGAAATCTGCGCAAAGGGCATCAGACCCATCCGGTTCGACGACGACAGAATCGCCACGTCGCCGGTTCCACCAAGGCCGCTGTGACACGCGGTGATGATCGCGGATTCGACCGGATACATCTTCAGCCACGCGCCGACAAAGAAGCCGGAGATGATCATCGCGATGACGGTCGCCGCGCAAATGACGAAGTATGCCGGCGAGAACGCGCCTACCAGCTTGTCCCACGACACGAACAGCGTGCCTAGTCCGACGAGTATCGCGAAGGTCAGGTTCGTCGACATGAACTTGTACATCTGATACGCGCCGACTTCCATCGATTCCGGAATTGCCTTGAAAAGCTTCAATACGGCGGCCGCAATGATCATCAGCACGGGACCTGGAATACCCGTCATGGGTGATAGCAGCGCGCCGAGGATGAACAGCGTGCAGCCGAGCAGCAAGCCGAAGCCCATCAACCGCAGGTCCAGTGCCGCTTCGGTTTTCTGCGCTTTGAGCAGAGCCTGATCTTCTCCGGTCCTGACGAGCGTGCCGTCGCCGCTGTACTGCCGATATTTCTCGCCAAAGCGCTTCAGAATACCGCTGCCGAGAATCGCAACGACGTTGCCGATCAACGCTGCGGGAACCATCATCGCAATCAGGTGGCCTTGCGCCGCACCCGTGATTTCCGAATAGCCGATGGAAAGCGGAAGAATGCCCTCGCCAATGCCGCCGCCGAGAATGGGTATCACGATGTAGAAGAACACGTGCTTCGGATCGTAGCCGAACATCAGGCCGACGAGTACACCGGCTGCGATTGCCGTGATGGTTCCAATCAGCAATGGCACGAACATCTTCAGAAAGCCTTCGATGAGGATCTTCCGGTTCATGCCGAGAATGCTGCCGGCCACGAGACACGCGATGTAAAGATACTGGAGATTCGCCGTCTTCATCGTCGTGGTGATGGCCTTGAGCGAGGCGTCATCCATCAACTTGTATCCGAGCAGCGCGGATGGTACGAACAGGCAGAGTATGGCAGGACCGCCGATATGCCTGAAAAGAGGAATTCTGCTTCCAATCTCTCCGAGTAAAAGTCCGGAAAGCATGAGAACGGCGAAGCCGCCGATCATGTCGTTCGGAAGCTTCTTTGTAGCGGCCGCCAGTATGATCACGAGCGCGAGCGCCGCGAACATCACGACAGGCATTCCGCCGATCTTGACGTGGTTGATTCTGGCGAGAAATCCCGAAGGCGCATTGCGTGCGCGCACGGAAGAGGTTTCCATGAATGTCTCCTGATGGATTGCGGGCTCTGCGGGCCGTGAGAGGCCCTTGGGAATGGACGCTTGGCGCGTCTCTTATCGAGCTGCTTTTTGCTGTTTCGGAAGGTCGATCTTCATCCACGGATGCGCGGCGTAATGCTTCGATTCGAATGCGCCGATGGCATCGCTGTCGCTCAGCGTCATGGCGATCATGTCCAGCCCTTCGATGAACATGTGCTTCTGTCGGGCGGGCAATTCGAACGCGTATTTCATTGCGCCGTCCGCTGTGATGACGCATTGATTCTCGACATCGATCGTCAATGTGTTCGTCGCCGGGTCGCTGGCGAGCGCGGTCAGCTCCGCGATGATGTGCGGTTCGAGCATCACCAGCAGAAGCCGGTTGTTCAGCGCATTGAAGTAGAAGATCTCGCCGAAGCTGGGCGCGATGACTGCATCGAAGCCCGCCTGTTGCAAGCCCCAGACGGCGTGCTCGCGGCTGGAACCACAGCCGAAGTTCGCGCCGGTTATCAAAATGCGCGCACCTTGGTATGCGGGGCGATTCAACACGAAGTCGGGTCGGGGCGTGCCTGTGGCCGCGTTCGTACGCAGGTCGTAGAGAACGCCCCGTGCGAGGCCTGACTTATCGATACCGAATAGAAACTGCTTCGGCATGATCTGGTCGGTGTCGAGATTGTTCAGCGGCAGCGGCGCGGCAACGCCGGTCAGGGACGTGTTCTTAGACATGAGCCAACTCCTTGCGTACGTCGACGATATGGCCCGCGAGCGCGGCAGCCGCGGCCATGGCAGGGCTCATCAGATGCGTGCGTGCGCCGCGACCTTGCCGCCCTTCGAAGTTTCGGTTGGTGGTCGAGGCGCAGCGCTGACCCGGTTCGAGGATGTCGTCGTTCATGGCGAGGCACATCGAGCAGCCCGGCTGACGCCATTCGAAACCTGCCTCGATCAGCACACCGGCGATGCCTTCGCGTTCGGCCTGCTCACGCACCATGCCGGAGCCGGGTACGACCATGGCCCGAACCGACGAAGCGACCTTGCGGCCACGCACGACATCGGCGACCGCGCGAAGGTCTTCGATACGCGCGTTGGTGCATGAACCGATGAACACATGATCGATGGCGAGTCCGTCGATGGCCTGGCCGGCGTCGAGACCCATGTAGTCCAATGCCTTCGCTGCGTTCCTGCTTTCGACCGGCTCCTCGGGTAGGCCGGGAATGCGCGCGGTAACCGGAATGGCCTGGTCGGGACTGGTGCCCCAGGTGACGAACGGCGCAACGTCCCGCGCGTCGAACCGGTGCGTGATGTCGAAAGCGGCATCCGCGTCGGACTTCAGTTCGAGCCACGCGTTGGTCGCGGCGGCGATATCGGCTTGCGAAAGGTCCTTGATGCGCTCGGCCACGTACTGAAGCGTCGTCGCGTCGGGCGCGATCAATGCACCGCGCGCGCCGGCTTCGACGGTCATGTTGCAGAGCGTCATGCGCGCCTCGGCGGACAGCGACGCGATCGCTGGGCCCGAGTATTCGACCGCGAATCCGCGTGCGCCTTGTGCGCCGATCTTCGAGATGATGTAAAGCACGAGGTCTTTCGACGTCGTACCCGCCGGCAAGGTACCGTCCACGACGATGTGCATGTCGCGGGCCACGCGGTAGACCAGCGTCTGCGTTGCAAGCACGTGTTCGACTTCCGACGTTCCGATGCCGAAACCGAGCGCGCCAAGCGCGCCATAAGTCGTCGTGTGGCTATCGCCGCAGAGCACCACCATGCCCGGACGAATCAGGCCGATTTCGGGCGCCACGACGTGCTCGATACCCTGTTCGCGGTCTTTGACATCGAACAGATGGATGCCGTGCTTCTGGCAGTTGCGCGTGAAGTTGGCGGCCTGATTGGCGGCGGCGTCGATGAAGATGGTGCGCTTGTCGACGGCGACCGGATGCGTCGGAATGACGTGATCGACGATGCCCATCTGCTTTTCGGGGCAGCGCACGAGCAGGTTCTTCTCGGCGAGCCCCGCGAATGCCTGCGGACTCGTGTACTCGTTCATGATGTGCAGGTCGGCATACAGCGCGACGTGCTGCTCATCGACGCGCAGGACCGTGTGGCTATCCACGATCTTCTGATAAAGCGTCTGTGCCATTTGTCTCTCTCCGGTACTGGGGGCGCTCGCATGTCCGAGCGTTGAAGAGAGTGTAATTGCAGCGTTGATTCCGTAAAATACGGCCTGACTTAACCTATTCTTAAGATAGGCTTATAAATGGACGCGATTTCAGACCTTGAGTTCTTCGGCCGGTTAGTCACCCAGGGAAGCCTGTCAGCGCTGGCGCGCGAACTGGGCGTGACGCCTCCATCGATCAGTCTGCGCCTGAGCCAACTGGAACGACGGCTCGGCGTGAAGCTTCTGAACAGAACGACGCGTCGGCTCGCGATGACGCAAGAGGGCGAGTTGTATCTGAGCACCGGCACGAAGCTGCTGGAACAGGTTCGAGAGCTCGAGAGGATGGTGTCGAGCAGTCGCGATTTACCTCAGGGTCTTTTGAAAGTGAACGCGACCTTCGGCTTTGGCCGCCGATACATCGTTCCCGCGTTGTCGAAGTTTCGCCGTCAATATCCGGATGTCGAAGTGCAACTGGATCTGACTGACCGGCCCATGAATCTTGCCGAGTTCGCATTCGATGTAGGCATCCGCTTCGGCGAATTGCCCGATATGCGCGTCGTCGGCAAGAAGCTGGCGTCCAATCGACGTTTCGTTTGCGCAGCTCCCGCGTATCTGAAAGCGCACGGCGTTCCTGAAACGCCGGGTGATCTGCGTGGCCACACCTGCATCGTTCTGAGAGAGAACGACACGGCCTATGGAACATGGCACTTCACCAAAGGCAAGCGGCACGAGATGGTGAAGGTGCATGGTTCGATGAGCAGCAACGATGGCGAAGCGACCCTGCGTTGGGCGCTCGAAGGACACGGTGTGCTGGTCCGCTCCGAATGGGATGTCCAGCCGTATCTGGACGCAGAGTCGCTGAGACGGGTGCTCGCGGACTGGTCGCTGCCTTCTGCCGATATCTATGCGATCTACCCCGAGCGTTTGAATCTGTCGGCGAAGGTGCGGGTGTTCGTCGAGTTTCTGGAGCAGTATCTCAAGGCGCCGCATAAGGACCACGAGGGCCGTTGATCCGTCGCGTCAGGCGGGCGCCTGCTTCAGCGCTGCAATGCCGGCGATGACCAATACGACACCGACGACCCGCAGCGCGCTCACGGCCTCGCCGAACAGCACGACGCCGAGCAGCACGGTTCCCAACGCGCCGATGCCGGTCCATACCGCGTACGCGCTGCCTACGGGCAACACGGTCAGTACCTTGCCGAGCAGATAGACGAACGCTGCGAGCAACACGATTGACAGCACTGTCCATCCGGGGCGCGTGTAGCCTTGCGTGAACTTCATCGAGACGGCCCACGCGACATCGAGCAATCCGGACAGGATGAGCAACAGCCAGCCCAGACTCTGGCTCATATCGTTTTCTCCATGCTTTCGCGAAGCAGGTACGCGTCGCGACCATGCAGAAACGCGCGCAATCGCTGTGCGTAGTCGGCAGGCACGGCGCCGATCACGCTCGGGCGTGCCGCAAGCGCGGCTCGCCATGCGGTGACTTTTGGCGTATCGGCGAACACGTGAAGTTCCGCGAGTTCGTCGAATACATCGAAGTAGCGGAAGATCGGCGCGAACACGGCGTCGACCATGCCGAACTCGCCGCCTGCGAACCACGGCCCCGCGCCCAACACGCGCTCGACCGCCGCGAAGCGCTCCACCAGTGCCTTGAGTTGAGCGTGGTATGTCGGCGCATCGGTGGCGATTTCCAGCTTCCAGATCTCGGCAAGAATCGACGAACCGAATTCGATCCATCCGCGATGCCGCGCACGTTCGAGCGCATCGCGCGGAAGCAACGTGCGGCCCGGCTGCGTTTCGTCGAGATATTCGCAGATGACGGCGCTTTCGAAGAGCACGGCGTCCTCTTCGTCATCACGCGCGATCATCAATAGCGGCACTTTTCCAAGCGGCGAAAGCGCATCGAACCATTCGGGCCGGTTCGCCAGATCGACATAACGCTTCTCGAAACCAGTGCCTTTCTCCGCCAGCACGATGGCGGCGCGCTGCACGTAAGGACAAAGTGGATGACTGACGAGCGTGAGTGTGGATGTTTCATTGATCTTCATTGAGTCTCTCCCGTTTGATGCGTTCGGATAACGGCAGAGTAGTGTTTGCGAGCGTGCAAGTCCATTGCCACGGTGAAAGCTACACTTGCAGGGATGCAAGCGCCGTATTAACCTCGACGCATGGAAGACTGGAACGAACTCCGACTCGTGCTCGCCATTCAGCGTGACGGCAGTCTCACTGCCGCGTCCGAGACGCTGGGCATCGACCATTCGACGGCTTATCGCCGCCTGAAGGCGCTCGAAACGCAGCTCGGCGCGCGTCTGTTCGAGCGCCTGCCGGGCGGCGTGTATCAGCCCACCGAGGCAGGCGCGCGCATCGCGGCCGGCGCCGAGCGAATGGAGGACGAGTTTCTGGCGCTGGGCCGCGACGTCGTCGGCGGCGATCATCGGCTGAGCGGGCGCTTGCGCGTCACGTCGTCGGAGACGCTCGCGTATAGCCAGCTCACCACGCATCTCGCGGCATTTCGTCGGGCGCATCCCGGTATCGTCGTCGAACTGTCGATCGAGAATCGCGTGCTCAGTCTCGCGCGGCGTGAAGCGGATATCGCATTGCGTCCGGTTCGGCCGAAAGAGGGCGAGCTGTGGGGTAAAAAGCTTGCGGGCGTCGCGTGGGGCTGGTACGCCGCGCCGTCGTATGTCGCGGAGAAAGGCGCGCTTTCGCGCAGCCAGAAGCTCGACGGTCACGCGTTGATCGGCTGGGACGAAGCGGCATCAGGCATTCGCGCGGCGCAGTGGCTCGCGATCAATGCGGCGTCGGCGTCGGTCGTGTACCGGACCAACAGTCTGGTGAATCAATTGATCGCCGCGCGCGCCGGTGTCGGCCTTGCGCTCTTGCCGTGCTATCTCGGCGACAGCGATACGAGTGTCACGCGCGTGGCCGCGAATCCGGTCGCCGAGCTGGAAGGCGAATTGTGGATCGTCACGCATGCCGATCTGCGGAAAACCGCGCGCGTGCGAGCTTTCTTCGATGTGGTGGGAGAAGGCCTGGCCAAACAGCGTGAACTCTTCGAAGGCAAACGCGGTACTTCGAGGAAACGCTAGCCTCACATATCAATGACCGAGGCGCCCTCTACCTTTCCATCGATGATGTCTTCACCCCGTTGACGAGCAGCGCGCCGGGCAATGCCGAAGTCCGAGAACACGTCTTCCCGATCCACTTTGAACACGCGGCTCGTGCTGGTCTCGCCCGATGCGACCGGGCGACAGATGCGAACCGCGACGTCGTAACCTTCGGCATAGCGCGAATGCCTGTCGAAGCGGTCGAATGCGCGCGAGAACACAAGGGGATGAAGCTCGAACCCTTTGTAGAGGAGAGGCGGGATTGCTGGCATGACGTCTACTCCTGATTGGAGCTTCACTATACCCGCAAAACTGCCTCGGACGCGCAATTATCGTTCTCGATCTCGGTTCTATCATAGGAATGCTAAACGAAAGTGACCACGCATCCATATCACCGCTGATCTCGCCACTTCTTTGCGCATTCGAAATAGCTTGACGGTTTTCGAGTCAAAGGGTAATTTTCCTGATGAAGCCTTCAAGAAGCGCGATTGCTGCTCATCATTAACCGCAGCCCTGCGGTGTTCGTTGTCCTCTCCCTCCTTGATCCTTTATTCCGATACCGCTATCGCGGCGGTTTCGTTTGTTCGTCCTTTTCAGGAGAGTTTCATGGATACCGGCACCGTCAAGTGGTTCAACGATAGCAAGGGATTTGGATTCATCACGCCCGACAGCGGCGGCGATGATCTATTCGCGCACTTTTCGGAGATTCGCAGCGAGGGATTCAAAACGCTCGCCGAAAATCAGAAAGTCACCTACGAAACGAAGAGCGGTCCGAAGGGTCTGCAGGCGGCGAACATCACGCCGATCTAAAGAGCTTTTCTGCCGGCTCGCATGCGGGACCGGCAGCGCTTCTTTCCATCTGCTGGTTCGCGCTCGCGTGATACGATGAACCGCCACCACCGGAGTTCTCGATGTCACGCATGTTGAAAGTTGGAAGCCATGAATTCCATGTCGTGGTTCAACCGCTCGCTGCCGGTGGCTTCACCTACGCATGCGTCGACGTGGATCTGAGCGGCCCGAACGTCAGCGAGATTCGCTACGACAGCCATCTCCGCTTCGAGACGGAGGACGAGGCCTACGAAGGCGGATCAGCCCACGCGAGGCGTCAGGCCGCGAGGCTGAGGCGCTAGACATCCTTGCCGTCTAGCCCTTCGGCGAAACGTAACGCCACTTCGCAGCGTGCACGTCGATGCGCGCATCATCCTGAAGTCGCTTTTCCGCGCGGTCGGATTCTGCCTGCCGCAAGGCTTCGGCGCGACTCTTCTGCGTTGCCGTGAGGTCTTGCTTTTTGAAGTGTGTAGCCGAATCGGCCGAGGTTCGCTTTAGCATGATGATGTCCGAAGAAGGAAGGCGTGTGGGCGAGCGTGCGCTCCATGACCGAACAAAGCAAGAAGAATCGTCGATTCATCAAATAGATCGCGACAGCAACCGGAAATGCGCTCAGAATGAGTGAGGAGCGACCCATTTCGTGGTCGCAGACAGGGGGATGAAATGGCAAAAGGTCAAATGCGAAGTAATCGCGAAGCAAAAAAACCTAAACAAGCGAAGAAGCTGACCTCTCCAGTCGCCGAGCCGTTCAAGGTTCCGCTCCCGAAGACTTCGGGCTCCACCAGCGTCGCGAAAAAGAAATAGCCGTTATCGATGTAGCTTGGCGATCCTTACTGATCGTCGCTCAGGAAACGAATCAGATCGGGCAATACGACGGGCTTCACGAAATGTCGTTCGAAGCCGGCTGCGTGCGCCCGTTTCACGTCTTCGGAATGACCATAGCCCGTGAGCGCAAACAGGCGGAGTCGCGCGTGCTGCGGTTGCGCGCGCAAGGCGAGCGCCAGTTCATAACCGTCCATGCCTGGCAGGCCGATGTCGAGAACGGCGACCGCGGGTGAGAAGCGCGCCGCGATGTCCAATGCCTGAAAGGGATCGAGAGCGGTCGCAACCTCGAAGCCCAGTTCGGTCAGGAACGCTTCCATCGAGAGAAGTCCATCGACGTTATCGTCGACCAGCAGGACGCGCAATCCGGCCTGGCTCGACGGCACCGAAGCCGAGGGCAACGGCGAAGCTTGCGAACCGGCGATCTCGGCGCGTGTTGCAAGCGGCAGCGTCACCGTGAATGTTGCGCCTGTGCCGGGGCCGTCACTGCTCGCATCGACAGTGCCTCCGTGCAGTTCCACCAGATTCTTCACGAGCGCGAGGCCGATGCCCAGGCCGCCTTTCGACCGGTCGATCGTCGTGCGTCCCTGCTCGAAAATCCTGAAGAGCTTCGGCATCAACTCCGCGCTGATGCCCACACCGTTGTCCTGGATGAAAACCGTGACATGACCTGGCGTCGTTCGAGCTTCGACGCGAATCTCTCCACCGACATCCGTGTATTTGGCTGCATTGTTCAGCAGGTTGCTGAACGCCTGCGTCAGACGCGTCAGATCGCCGAATATCTGCGTTCCGTCGTCGGACAGGGCAACGGTGAGCCGCTGGTTGCGCTGTTCCACGAGCGGGCTGGCCGCCTCGACCGCACGTGTGATGACGGAACTGATGCGCAGGCTTTCACGCTTGAGCTCGATCTTTCCCCGCGTGATGCGGCTGACATCCAGCAAGTCTTCGACGAGCCGGGACAGATGCGCAACCTGGCGCTCGATGATTTCGTGGTAGCGGTCGGCGATATCGCCGCGCTCGCGCCGGATCAACGCCAATGCGGTTGAAATAGGCGCAAGCGGGTTGCGCAATTCATGACCGAGCATGGCGAGAAATTCATCCTTCGCCCTGTTCGCTTCCTCGCGCTCATGGGCCGCGCGGGCGGCCTGAATGCCTGTCGCAGCCTGAGAGGTGGCCGCGCGCAGAAAGGCAATCTGGTTGAGTGTCGGGAAAGTCGGAGCCGCGGCACCGAACCACACGCTGCCTTGTCCCGAGCTGAAGCCCATGCTCAGCCTGATCATCCGCATCGGGCCCGCAGGCGTGTCGCACACACTGACCCGGGTTCCGATCGGCAGCCGGTGCCATCGGGCTATCGTCTCCTGCCATGCCGCCGACGCGTCCGCTGCGACAGTGCGTCCGTACATTCGCATCTGCACGAATGGTGGGACCGCCGGCAGCAAGGGAACGTCCACATAGCAGATGTCCAGCGGAACGATCCGTTCGATCGCCTGCGTCATCAGGCCGACGATCGCTTTGCCGTCGCCGCCCGCCCAGAGTGCCGGAAGCGCCAGCAAGCCCATCAGGTCCCTGAGCGCGTGTTCGGCGCTCTCACCGCTGAATCGGTCGATGTCCATTCTTCTGTCGCGATGGCTCAAATGGTTCGGCGGGCAAATCAGGCCTCCGCCTGTCTTTTGCGCGATTCCAGTTCCTTGATCATCTCCGATGGCCGGATAAAGAACGGATTCTCCTGGACGATTCCATTGATGAGGGTGAGAGGATGAGTGCGCAAGACATCCATGAGCATGGCGCCTGAAAGTTTGGCCATATCGTAGACGCACACGGCGGGCTGACGGTTGCGTTCGATGATCTCGTTGACTTCGGCTTCGTACGCGATGAGTTCCGGCGCGTTCGGGGTTTCTCCAAACGCCCAGTCCATGTTTCCCATGATGCGAAGCCGGGTGAATCCCTTGTCGCGTCCGGAACCGGTGAGCCGGTCTACCAGTGCGAGCATGCGATCCTTGTTGAACCTGCCTTCGTCATCCAGATAAGCTTCGGGCCATGTGATGACTTCCAGTTGTCCGCACGCCTCGCATTCTTCTACGTCGATGCCGGCGGTCTCCAGCCGGGCCTCGTGGTCGGCAAGATTCGCGGGATCGACGATGTGGAAGTTCTTCTCTCCGTTCTCGACCGCCTGTTTGTAGAACGGATTGAGCGCGTCGTATTCCTCATCGCGGCTATTGAAAAACGCGCACACGTGATAGGCGTCCATCGGCGTGCCGGCGATGGTGATTGGACTGTCCATAACCCTTCCTTACTTGACCACTTCTTGAGGAGCGGCGGCGGAACAACCCGGCGCTGGTCGGCGACCCTTGACGCGGTCACAGCCGAACCCATTTTATGGCATCGCTCACGCCGATGGCTTCGCAATTCGAAACTCATCACTGAAGGAAGCGGAAATGCGGTAACGACGACCGGATCGGTTACCAGCGAAAATGTCTGTTGATATGCCGATCGGCACAATTTGCGAGCCGCTGGCGCGAACGACATCTCGCGCCGCAAGCAAGCGTAGAATTTCCGGCTCGTGGCGGCGAGCCCATTCGCCGCCGTTCGCACACGGATGGCTCATGGAAATCAAGTGGATCGAGGACTTCATCGCGCTCGCCCGCTATCAAAGCTTCTCGCGTGCGGCCGAGTTTCGCAACGTCACGCAATCCGGATTCAGCCGGCGCATCCAGTCGCTCGAACAATGGGTCGGCGCCGATCTGGTCGATCGCAGCGGCTTTCCGCCGACCCTCACACCAGCGGGCCAACTGTTTCGCGACGCCGCCGAAGACATTCTCGACAAGCTCTTCGATACGCGCGCCATCATTCGCACCGAGCAGCGCATTGCGGGCACGAGCCTGCAGATCGCAGCGGGCCATACCATCGCGCTCAACTTCTTGCCCGCCTGGCTCCGAACGCTCTCGAAGCAGGCCGGCGAAGTGCGCGCGCGAGTGATTCCGGCGAATGTGCACGATTCGATTCTCATGCTCGTCAATGGCAATTGCGAGTTGATGTTCGCGTATCACCATCCGCGCCTGCCGCTGCATCTCGACCCGCAGAAGTACGAGTACGTGACCGTCGGCGTCGATACGTTCATGCCGGTGTGCAAGCCGAATCAGCGGCTCGCGCCGACGTACCGTCTGCCGGGCGCGAAGGATCGTCCGATGCCGTACATCGCCTATACGGAGACGAGTTACTTCGGGCGCTGCTTCGCGTCGTTGATGGAACAAGCGAACGCATCGCCCGCATTACGCCTGCATTACGAATCCGATATGGCCGAAGTCGTGAAGAAGCTCGTTCTCGAAGGCGAGGGCGTGGCGTGGCTGCCGAAAAGCTCGATCGCGGCCGAACTCGATGCCGGCGAACTCGTTGCCGCCGGCCAGTCCGAATGGCAACTGGCGCTCGAGTTGCGCGTGTACCGCGACCTCACCAATCGCAGCGAATTGCTCGACACCATCTGGCGGCATCTTCACGCCTCGTCCGGCGCGGCCGGATAACGTCATCCGACGTTATGCGAAACTTGCATAGCCATATGCAGCACTGGCATTCACGTTTTTTCTGCCTTCCCTAAGATTCCGTCCTGACACAAAAAGCGGCGCATCGAGCTTCGATGCGCCAGCCTTCAGAACGCACGACGGTCGCGACCGACCGTTCGTGCGTCATCCCAGGACGGAGACACATGAAGAATCGCCTCACCCTCTATATCCTCGCCGGCATGGTGCTCGGCGTGGCGGTCGGTTACGTCTGTCATCGCACGGCGGCGGATGCCGCGCAGGCCAAGGTCATCGCCGGATACTTTTCCATCGTCACGGATATCTTTCTGCGGCTGGTGAAGATGATCATCGCGCCGCTCGTCTTCGCGACGCTCGTATCGGGTCTCGCTGGCATGGAAGGCACGAGCGATGTGCGCCGGATCGGCTTGCGCTCGATCGCGTGGTTCGTGTGCGCGTCGCTCTTTTCGCTTGCGCTCGGACTCGTGCTCGCGAACCTGCTGCAACCGGGCGCGGGCCTGCACATGACGCAGACGAGCGCCGACGTCGCCACCGGCCTCAACACCTCCGGTCTGAACTTCAAGGACTTCGTGACACACGCGTTTCCCACGAGCGTGATCGATGCGATGGCGCGCAACGACATCCTCCAGATTCTCGTGTTCTCCGTGATGTTCGGCATCGTGCTGAGCGTGATCAAGTCGGACCCGCGCGTAGCTCCGCTGATCGCCGGCGTGGAAGGGCTCGTGCCCGCGATGCTCAAGCTGACCGACTACGTGATGCGGCTCGCGCCCATCGGCGTGTTCGGCGCGCTCGCATCGGCGATCACGGTGCATGGACTCGATGTGCTCACCACCTACGGCAAGCTCGTCGCGAGTTTCTATGTCGGACTCGCGCTCTTGTGGGGCGCGTTGATCCTCGCCGGTTACGCGTTCCTCGGCAAGCCGGTCTGGGCCCTGCTCAAGTCGATCCGCGAGCCTGCGATGCTCGCGTTCTCCACCGCCAGCAGCGAAGCCGCGTATCCGCGTCTGACCGAGAAGCTGGAGGAATTCGGCGTCGACAAGAAAGTGGTCGGCTTCACGCTGCCGCTCGGATACGCGTTCAATCTCGACGGCTCGATGATGTATCAGGCGTTCGCGGCGATCTTCATCGCCCAGGCGTTCGGCATCGACATGCCGATCGGCACGCAGATCGTGATGCTGCTCGTGCTGATGGTGAGCAGCAAGGGCATGGCCGGCGTGGCGCGCGGCTCGGTGGTGGTCGTCGCGGCCGTGGCGCCGATGTTTCATTTGCCGCCATCGGGCGTCGTGCTCGTGCTCGCGATCGACCAGATTCTCGACATGGGGCGCACTGCGACCAACGTGATCGGCAACAGCATCGCAACGGCGGCCATCGCGAAGTGGGAAGGCAAGCGCGCCGCACGGCAGGAACGCCGCGCGGTGATGGGCGCGCCTTCGTTCGGTCAGATGGAAGGCGAGACGAAATGAACGGCACGGACACCGCGCTCACGCGCAAATTCGGCGTGGTGGGCGGACTCGGTCCGCTCGCGAGCGCGGACGTATTCTTCAAGCTGATCAAATCGACACCCGCCACGCGCGATGCCGAGCACTTCGACGCGATCTTCGAGCAGCAGCCGTTCCGCAGCGCCGATGCCGAGAGCGAGACGCTGACGCAGCGCAAGCTGTTCATCTTCGATCTGATCGGCAACTTCGAGAAGCGTGGCGTCACGACAGTGGTGTTGCCGTGCTTTCTCAGCCACACGTTCATCGACGAACTGAAGGCGAATTCGCCGCTGGAAATCGTCGACATGCTCGACGCGGTGCGCAGCCACGTGCGCAGAAAGTTTCCGACGGTGCGCCGTGTAGGCGTGCTCGCGTCCGGCTATACGCGTCGCAGGCAGTTGTTCGAGAAGTATTTCGCCGAGCCCGAGTTCGAGGTGATCCATCCGCGCGTGAGCGACGGCGTCGATCTCGTCACCGAAGCCATCTACGGCGCCGATGGCGTCAAGAGCGGCAATCTGCGCGGCCGTCCTGTCGAGCTGTTGCGCGCGGCATGCGAGGACCTCATCGCGCAGGGCGCCAATGTGATCGTGCCGGGACTCACCGAGATCGCCCTCGTGGCCGACGAGCTGGGCAGGTTCCGTGTTCCGCTCGTCGATTCGAATCTCGCTTACGCGCAGTATGTCGTGTCCGGCCAGTACGACTCGCCCGCAACGATCTTCAAGGTCGGCGTGGTGGGCGGCGTCGGGCCGGCGGCCACGGTCGATTTCATTCACAAGGTCGTGCGCGCCACGCCTGCGAAACGCGATCAGGATCACATCAAGCTGCTCGTCGAGCAGAACCCGCAGATACCGGACCGCACGGAGAACCTGATCGGCGACGGACCCGATCCGACCGTCTCGCTCTATGCGACCTGCAAGAAGCTCGAAACGGGCGGGGCGGATCTCATCGCGATTCCATGCAATACGGCGCACGCATTCGTCGAGCGCATCCAGCCGTATCTCGGCATACCGATCGTGAACATGCTGACGGTGACGGTGCGCTATCTGCGCGAGTCGTTTCCGTCGCTGCGCTCGGTGGGTTTGCTCGCGACGTCCGGCACGATCGCAAGCGGCGTCTACGAACAGGCGCTCGCGTCGCAAGGCTTGCGGCAGGTCGTGCCCGGTCCCGCGTTGCAGGCGCGCGTGATGGAGGCGATCTACGGGAAGGAAGGCGTGAAAGCCGGCTTCACGACGGGGCAGTGTCAGAAAGATATCGCCGCCGCGATCGATGGTCTCATCGCCGAGGGCGTCGAGGTGGTCATTCTCGGCTGCACGGAATTGCCGCTTCTGCTGCGCGAGACGTATGTCGTCGGCGCGAACGGCGCGCGCGTGCGCACAGTCGATCCAACCGACGTGCTCGCGAAACAGTGCGTCGCTTATGCGACTTCGGCGGCCGAGTCGCCGCCGCTGGAAGTCAACCGAGTCAACTAGCCGATCTGCCCGATCGAATCATCCAGAACCTGAGAGAAACAGATGCTTAACATAACTGAACGTATCGAACACGACCTTCTCGGCGATCTCGCCGTGCCCGCCACCGCATACTACGGCGTGCATACGCTGCGCGCGCTGGAGAATTTCCCGATCACGGGCATTCCCATCTCCGTCTATCCGAATCTCGTCAACGCACTGGCGAGCGTGAAGGAAGCCGCGGCGCTCGCGAATCACGACCTCGGGCTGCTGAGCGAAGTGAAGATGCTGGCCATCGTGCAGGCGTGCAGGCAAGTGCGCTCGGGCACCGCACACGAGCATTTCGTCGTCGATGTCATTCAGGGCGGCGCGGGCACGTCGACCAACATGAACGCGAACGAGGTCATCGCCAATCTCGCGCTCGAACATCTCGGGCATCAGCGCGGCGAGTATGGCGTGCTTCACCCGAACGAAGACGTGAATCTCGGCCAGAGCACCAACGACGTCTATCCGACCGCACTGAAGATCGCCACCTACGCGGGCATCGTGCAGCTCGTCGAGGCGATGGCCGTGCTGCGCGCGTCGTTCGAACGCAAGGCGCAGGAATTCGCCAGCGACCTCAAAATGGGCCGCACGCAGCTTCAGGACGCGGTGCCGATGACGCTCGGCCAGGAGTTCAGCACCTTCGCGGTGATGCTCGGCGAAGACGAAGCGCGGCTCATGGAAGCGGCCGGGCTGATTTGCGAAATCAATCTGGGCGCGACCGCGATCGGCACAGGCATCAACACGCATCCGGACTACGCGCGCCTCGCATGCCGGCACTTGAGCGACGTGACCGGCATCGCGCTCACGACGTCGCCGAATCTCGTCGAAGCGACTCAGGATGTCGGCGCATTCGTGCAGCTTTCGGGCGTGCTGAAGCGCGTCGCGATCAAACTCTCGAAAACCTGCAACGATCTTCGCCTGCTTTCGAGCGGGCCGCGCGCGGGTCTCGGCGAAATCAACCTGCCGCCCGTGCAGGCCGGCTCCAGCATCATGCCGGGCAAGGTGAACCCGGTGATTCCGGAAGTCGTCAACCAGATCGCGTTCGAAGTCATCGGCAACGATGTGACCGTGAGTTTCGCCGCCGAAGCGGGTCAGCTTCAGCTCAACGCGTTCGAGCCGATCATCGCGCATAGTCTGTTCAAGAGCGTCGCGCACCTGCGGGCAGGATGCCTCACGCTCGCCTCGAAATGCGTCGACGGTATCACCGCGAACCGGGAGCGGCTGCGCGCGATCATCGAGAGCTCGATCGGCATCGTGACGGCGCTCAATCCGTACATCGGCTACACACACTCGACGGAAGTCGCGAAGGAAGCGCTCGCGTCCGGCAGGAGCGTCGCGCAGATCGTGATCGAGAAAGGGCTGCTGAGTCAGTCGCAACTCGACGAAATCCTTCACCCCGCGATGCTGACGCAGCCCAGAACACTGGCGTCGATGGCCTGATGCCGGACGCGCCCGCACTCATATGCGGTGCGTAAAACGCGTGGCGAGCGCGGCCCTGAAGCGGGCGGCGATGGCCGCGAAGCCGGCGCCGGTCGGGTGCAGTTCGTTGGCCCAGTCGTGCGCGTCGAGCGTGCCTTGCGTCTCGACCAGCACCATGTCGTGGGCGGGGACGCTCGCGAGCCGCTGCAGCATCGCGCGGAATTCGACGAGGATCGTCTTGACGATCAGCGCGCCCGGCGCAAAGTCGGGCCAGCCCCGGTCGACGAGCGAGGGACGCAGCCACGGCCCCGCGAGATGGCAGGCCGACACGCCGGTGGGAAGCGCGAAATCGTAGGCGTGCACGAAGATCAGCGCGTGAGGCGCGAACTGATCGCGGATGCGGATCAGATCGAGATAGGCGCTTTCGACCACGCCGAAGATATGCGCGAGACGCTGATCGTCGACGCCCCGTGCGGGATCGTTGCCGACCGCGCTCGCGTCGTTGAGCCAGAAACGGAACTGGTCGCCGACCACGTCGTTGCCGCCGCCGGAAAACAGCAACGCGTCGATCGGTCCGTTGGCCGGGTCCTTCAACTGGTCGATGAGACGGTTGCGCTTGGTCACGCCGAGCAGCGTCGTGGTCGCGTCGCTGTAGTGCGCGAGCTTGAGGATCATCGGCGTGGGTGTGCCCGCGGTGCGCAGGGCTTCGAGCACGTCGGTGGCGTGAAGCGGATCGGGCAGCGGGTAGTCGAACCAGGAATCGCCATCGCCGAGCAGGATGAGCGGCGCGGGTGCGCCGGTCTGAGCGCGCTGCGCTTGCGCCTGCCGCACCGCATGCTGGTGCGCCTTGACGCGTGCATTCAGATCCTGCTGGATCTGCTCCTGCCAACTTTCGTAGAGGTTCTTCATGGTGCCTCCGTAGCGAGCCGCAAACTCATGCAAAATACGCCGGTTCAATCGGTAATGGCAAGGAGCGCCTCGTGGGCGTCAATTTCGATCTAAATGATTTGCAGGCGTTTCGGGCCGTCGTCGAGCTGGGGAGCTTTCGCAAGGCCGCGGATGCGGTCAACATCTCCCAGCCCGCGTTGAGCCGCCGGATCGAAAAGCTGGAGGATGCGCTCGGCGTGCGCCTCTTCGACCGCACCACGCGCAGTGTGACGCTCACCACCGTCGGCCGCGTGTTCGCGCCGAGCGCCGAGCAACTGCTCGACGATCTCGATGTCGCGCTGCTCGGCATCCGCGATGTATCGTCGAGCCGCCTGGGTCATGTGACCATCGCGTGCGTGCCGTCGGTCGCCTATTACTTTCTGCCCAACGTGGTCGCGAGCTACCATCGCCGCTATCCGCGCATCCGGGTCAAGCTGCTGGACTCCAGCGCCAACGAGGTGCTCAGCACCGTCATGAGCGGCGAGGCGGATTTCGGCGTGAGCTTTCTCGGCACGCAGGAATCCGAGATCGAATTCAAGGTGCTGTTGCAGGAACGTTTCGTCGCCGCGTGCCGGCGCGACCATCCGCTCGCGCGCAAGAAGCGCGTCACCTGGAACGAGCTGTATGAGCACGAGTACGTATCCGTCGACAAGACGTCCGGCAATCGTCTCCTGCTCGATCAGGCGCTGTCGGCCGTCGCGCCTCGCGCGCCGAGCGTATGCGAAACGCGCCACGTCACGACGATGCTCGGCCTCATCGAAGCGGGGCTCGGCGTCGCGGCAGTTCCGTCGATGGCCATGCCCGGACGCGATCATCCGGTCCTGACGAGCGTGCCCCTGGTCGATCCGGTGGTGCGGCGGCGCGTGGGCATCGTGCGGCGGCGCGGCAGAGCGCTTACGCCTGCGGCGCAGCAGTTCTACCGCGAGATCATGGAGATGAAGCGCAGCGGCGCCGCCAAGGGCGAGAGCGGCGACGGTGACGCATCGTGAGCCTGCCCTGGCCGTTCCGGCTGCTTTACGTGCAAGTCCTGCTGGGAATGGTGCTCGGCATGGCGCTCGGCCATATCTGGCCGCAGACGGGCGCGCTGCTCAAGCCGGTCAGCGACGCGTTCGTCGCGCTGGTGCGGATGATGATCGGGCCGATCGTCTTCTGCACGATCGTCTCGGGCATCACGTCGCTGGCGAGCGGCGCGGCCATCGGACGAACGATCCTGAAGGCGCTCGCGCTCTTCTACTTCCTGACGGCGGTTGCGCTGGTGCTCGGGCTCGCGACCGCCTACGTACTGCATCCCGGCGCGGGCATGCATATCGACGTGCGTCATCTCGATACGGGCATCCTCTCGCAGTACGTCAAACGCTCGCAGCCGCACGGGCTCGTCGAGTTCGCGCTCGGTATCATCCCGGAGACGATGCTCGGCGCCTTCGAAAAAGGCGAAGTGCTGCCGGTTCTCCTGCTCTCGCTGCTGTTCGGCTTCGCGCTGAACTTGCAACCGCGCGCGGGAAAGCCGGTGCTGGCGTTCATCGACGGCATCGCGCACGCGCTCTTTCGCATCCTCGCGATGATCATGCGGCTCGCGCCGATCGGCGCATTCGGCGCGATGGCCTTTACCGTGGGGCGCTTCGGCATCCGCTCGGTCGGATCGCTCGGCATGCTGATGGCGTCGTTCTACGTGGCATGCATCCTGTTCGTCATGCTGGTGCTCGCGCCGCTCGCGCGGCTTCACGGCTTCGCGCTGTGGCGTCTGTTGCGCTATCTGCGCGAGGAACTCGTGATCGTCCTTGCGACGTCATCGACGGAACCCGTTCTGCCGCGCCTGATCGGCAAGCTGGAGGCGCTCGGCTGCGACAGGGGCATCGTCGGGCTCGTGCTGCCCGCGGGCTATTCGTTCAACCTCGACGGCACCGCGATCTATCTGACGCTCGCGTCCGTGTTCATCGCGCAGGCGTGCGACGTGCAGCTTTCAGCCGCGCAGATCGCGACGATGCTCGCCGTCATGCTGATCACGTCGAAAGGGGCGGCGGGTGTCTCCGGAAGCGGACTGGTGGCGCTGGTCGCGACCTTGACGGTGATTCCCGACCTGCCCGTCGCCGGCGTGGCACTGCTGGTGGGCATCGACCGCTTCATGTCGGAGGCGCGCGCGTTGACGAGCGTGATCAGCAACGCGTGCGCCGTGATCTTCGTGTCGATGTGGGAAGGCGCGTGCGACCGCACGCGCTTCAAGTCGATGCTGCAAAACGCCGTCACGCGAAACGCCGACGCGGCGGCCGAATGATCGCAAAGCGGGTCAGTGCGATGTAACGGAATCGAGGCCGGTCGCCTTCACTTCCGGCTGAACCTCGGGTGAAGCGAGATAATCGAGCAGCGCTTTCGCCTCCTTCGGATGCTGCGCGCCGACGGGAATCCCGGCGGCAAAACGCGTGACCGACTGCAAGGACTCGGGAATCTTGCCGACGAAAGTCGCGCCCTTCACCGGCAGAAGTTCGCTGACCTGCTGAAAGCCGATTTCGTAGTCGCCGCTCGCCACCACGGACGCGACCGGAATGCGCGGAATCATCTTCGCCTTCTGCTTCATCTGCTCCTCGATGCCGAGCCGCTTGAACAGCTCGCGCTCGATATACACGCCGCTCGCGCTGTCCGAATAGGCGACCGATTTCGCCTGCAGCAGTGTTTCCTTGAGCCCTTCGACCGATTCGACATCGGGCTTCGCCGCGCCGTCGCGCACGACCACGCCGATGCGCGAATCAGCCAGTTCGACGCGCGATCCGGGCACGACCTTGCCGGCCTTGATCAGTTCGTCGAGCGCGTAGCCGACCATGATGACGGCGTCGGCGGGCTCGCCGCGTTCGAGCCGGTTGGGAATGGCCTCGGGCGATTTGCCCATCGACGGGCCGAGCGCCGTGTCGAGCGTGTTGCCGCTCGCGGCGGTGAATCTCGGACCGAGCAGCTTGTACGCGGCAGTGAAGCCGCCCGAGCTCATGACGTGCAACTCGGCCGCGTGCACGCCCGCCGACGCTACCGAAGCCGCGACGAGCCCCGCCGCGCATACCTTGAGAAGCAGATTCTTCATGGATGAGGACATGTGACGTTGCGTGGTCAGTGAGCCGGTGACAGTGTCACCGGGCGGCGACGGTAGAGCACGAACGTGGCGCACAGCGCGCATGCGGCGGCGAAGCTCATCCAGATGCCGGGCGCGGCCTTGTCGCCGGTAAAGTGAATCAGGCCCGTGGAGATGGCGGGCGTGAAGCCGCCGAAGATCGCCGTCGCCAGGCTGTAGGCGAGCGAGAAGCCCGCGACGCGCACGTCGGCCGGCATCACTTCCGTCAGCGCGACGACCATCGCGCCGTTGTACATGCCGTACATGAACGAGAGCCACAGCAGCACGAGCAGCATGTTGATGAAGCTCGGCGCATGCGCGAGGAACGACAGCGCGGGATATGCCGTCGCGATGGCGAGCACGGTCATGCCGAGCAGCAGCGGACGCCGGCCGAAGCGGTCGGAGATCACGCCGCCGATGGGCAGCCAGATGAAGTTCGACACACCGACGCACAAGGTCACGAGCAGACTGTCCGCCGTGCTCAGATGCAGAACCGTCTTGCCGAAGGTTGGCGCATAGACCGTGATGAGGTAGAAGCTCGTCGTGGTCATCGCGACCAGCATCATGCCGGCGACGACGATTCCCCAGTTGCGCATCAGCGTGGCGAAGACTTCCTTCATCGACGGACGATGCTGGCGCGCCTTGAATTCCTGCGTTTCCTCCAGATTGCGGCGCAGCATGAAGATGAACGGCACGATCATGCAGCCGACGAAGAACGGCACGCGCCATCCCCACGCGGCGATGGCCGACGTGTCCAGCCATTGATTCAGGGCGAAGCCGAGCGCCGCCGCCACGACGATCGCGACCTGCTGGCTCGCGGACTGCCAGCTCGTGAAGAAGCCCTTGCGGCCGGGCGTGGCCATCTCGGAGAGATAGACCGACACGCCGCCCAGTTCCGCGCCCGCCGAGAAACCTTGCAGCAGCCGTCCGATCAGCACGAGCGCCGGCGCGAGCAGACCGATGCTGGCATAGCCCGGCACGAACGCGATGAGAATGGTGCCGCTCGCCATGATCGACAGGGTGACGATGAGGCCCTTGCGGCGGCCCACGTCGTCGATATAGGCACCGAGGATGATCGCGCCGAGCGGGCGCATCAGAAAGCCCGCGCCGAACACCGCGAAGGTCATCATCAGCGAAGCGAATTCACTCGCGGCGGGAAAGAATACGTTGGCGATCTGGGTGGCGTAAAAGCCGAACAGAAAGAAGTCGAACTGCTCGAGGAAATTGCCGGCCGTCACGCGAAATACCGCGGCAGCCTTTGATTGCCCGGGCGAATGGGCAGGGGGGGATTGGTGCATCGAAATGTCTCCGAAAACCTGGAATGCGCGGTGCGCGCGGATTTATCTTTCATGCATGTTCGCCGCAAACGACTGAGACGATAAGTGCAAACTATCGAACGATTGATGTTCTATGGTTATCAATCGAACTTCCGGCGACTCATGCGACAATCATGGCCTGTGAAAATACAAGCATCGGGGCTGGAGATACACATGACCACGCGAGCGGACGAGATTCTCACGACGCTTGAGAGCGAAATCCTTTCGGGACGCTTGCCACCGGGTTCGCGGCTGGAGGAAACCGAGCTTTCGGAGCGATTCGAATGCTCGCGCACGCCGATACGCGAGGCGTTGCGTCAACTGGCCTCCGAAGCGCTCATCACCATGCGCCCGCGCCAGCCCGCGATGGTCGCCGCGCTGTCCGCGCGCAAGCTGCTGGAAATGTTCCAGGTCATGGCGGAACTAGAAGGACTGTGCGCGCGCCTGGCCGCGCGCCGTGCGACGCCGCAGCAAATCGCGCGGCTGCGTGAAACGCAGGTCGAACTGCGCGGCACGCTCGACGCCGAGCAGGTCGACAGCTTCTACGAAATCAATCGCCGCTTTCACGAAATCGTCTACGAAGCGAGCCAGAACGACTTTCTCGCGGACCAGACGCGCGGTCTGCGCAACCGCGTGTCGATCTATCGGAAGATGGTCACGCAAAAGGTGCGGCGCCGCCTCGATACCGTCGACGAACATGAACAGGTGATCGCCGCCATCGAGCGCGGCGACGGCGACGCCGCCGCCAAGGCGATGTCCGCGCACGTCAACCTGCTCGGCGAGCAGATGCTCGACTTCATCGCGCTGTTCCCCGAACCCGCCGACGTGGCCGAATAAGGGCACGCTCACCCTTCCGACATCGACGAAAGCCGCCGGCACACGCCGGCGCGCGCCCGCACGCTCAATTTTTTGAAAAACTCCTTGCAACGTATTTTGAATCGGTATTATCTGGATACAAGAACGCCGACTTGAAATACATAAGCGGCGATTCCTCTGACATGACGACCGACGCCAAACACAAGGAGCAGGTGATGAGCGACACGCTGCATGCCGCGAACGACGTAGGGCAAGCGCAGAAAATCGAAGACCGCGTGTACCGCAAGGCCACGCTGCGGCTCATCCCGTTCCTGATCCTCTGCTACGTCGCGGCGTATCTGGACCGGGTGAACATCGGCTTTGCGAAACTTCAGATGCTGGGCGACCTGCAATTCAGCGAAACCATCTACGGGCTGGGCGCGGGCGTGTTTTTCATCGGCTACTTCCTGTTCGAGGTGCCCAGCAATCTGATGATGCAGCGCGTGGGCGCGAAGGCGTGGATCGCGCGGATCATGGTGACCTGGGCGCTCATCTCGGGCGCGTTCTTCTTTGTGCAGACGCCGACGCAGTTCTACGTGCTGCGCTTTTTGCTCGGTTCGGCGGAGGCGGGCTTCTATCCCGGCATCGTGCTGTATCTGATGCAGTGGTATCCGGCGCGCCGCCGTTCGCACGTGCTCGCGATCTTCATGGTCGGCATTCCGCTCGCCGGGATCATCGGCGGGCCGCTGTCGGGCTGGATTCTGGAGGCGTTCAACGGCTCGCACGGGCATCCCGGCTGGCGCTGGCTGTTTCTGATCGAGGCGCTGCCGTCGCTGGCGCTCGGCATCGCGGCGTTCTTCTATCTCGACAACAAGCCGTCCGAGGCGCGCTGGCTCACGCGGGAGGAAGCGAAAATCATCACCGACGCGCTCGACACGCCGGACCACCGCCATACGCGCATCTCGGAGACGGTCGGTCAGGTGTTCCGCGATCCGCGCATGCTGCTGATGGCGCTCATCTACTTCTGCGTGATCATGGGCCAGTACGGCCTGACGTTCTGGATGCCGACGCTCATCAAGGCGTCGGGCGTCTCCGGCGTGCTGATGATCGGCATGCTGTCGGCCATTCCGTTCGTGTTCGGCGCGATTGCGATGGTCTCGTTCGGCCGCAATTCGGACCGCACCGGCGAGCGGCGCTGGCATCTGATCGTGCCGATGCTGATCGGCGCGCTCGGCTACGCGATCACGGCGTCGTCGGGCTCGAACGTGCCGCTCGCGCTCGTCGGCCTGTCTCTCGCCGCGGCCGGCGTGCTCACGCCGGGCCCGCTGTTCTGGGCGTTGCCGTCCGCGATCCTCGCGGGAACCGGCGCGGCGGCGGGCATCGCGGCGATCAACGCGTTCGCCGGCCTGGCGGGCTTCGTGAGCCCCTATCTGATCGGCTGGCTGCGCGATCTCACGCATACGTCGGTCATCGCGATGTACGTCTCGGCCGGCGTGCTGGTCGTCGGCGCAGCGCTGATTCTGCTGATTCCGGCGAAGCTCGTGAATCGCTGATTCGACGCGGTCTTTCCCGCTACAGACAGAACGGCATGCCACCCCGCATGCCGTTTTTTTATTCCTGAGCGACGCTTTTTGTATTTTTACATGCTAGTCTATGTATTCGTAAACGTCGTTTATAAATACACGGAGCGATACATGGAACTGAACTTCAAGGGCAAGTCGGCGCTCATCACGGGCGCGTCGAAGGGCATCGGGGTGGCGACGGCGTGGGCGTTCGCCGCCGAAGGCATCGAGGAACTGCATCTGGCGGCGCGCTCCGCCGATGCGCTGCATCGCACGCAGGACGAAATCGCGACGAAACACGGCACGCGCGTGCACGTCCATGCGACGGATCTGTCGGTCACGCAGAACGCCATCGATCTGGCGCATGCCTGCGCAAACGCCGACATCCTCGTCAACAACGCCGCCGATTCCAGCCCGGGCCCGCTCGACAAGATGACGGACGCCGACTGGCGCGCGAGCCTGGACATGAAGATCTTTTCCTACGTGACGTTGACGCGCGAACTCTATGCATCGATGAAGCGGCGCGGCAGCGGCGTGATCGTCAACGACATCGGTAACTCGGGCGAGAACTGGGACGCGAACTACATCATCGGTTCGACGGGCAATGCCGCGATGATGGCCTTCACGCGCGCCATCGGCGGCTGGGCGCTGGACGACGGCATTCGCGTGGTTGGCGTGAATCCGGGGCCGGTCGCGACCGATCGCATGGTCAAGCTGATGAAGCGCCGCGCGCTCGACTGGTACAGCGACGAAAGCCGCTGGGAAGAACTCTTCGACAAGTATCCCGGCAAGCGCGCGGCACAGGCCGAGGAAGTCGCCGATCTGATCGTGTGGCTCGCGTCCGAGCGCGCGGCGTACATCACGGGCACGATCGTCACCATCGACGGCGGCATCGCGTCGCGCCGCTCGATCATCTGAGGAGACCACGAACATGCGTCGATTCGAAGAACGCAACGCCTATTTCGACCGCCTTTGCAACAGCGAAGGCCTGATGTGGCTCGGTCAGAACACCAACCACTTCGAGCCGCATCCGGCCGTGCGTCAGGCCGTGATCGACGCGCTCGACGGCGGCGAATATCACGCGTACGCGCCGCCGCTCGGTTTCGAAGCGCTGCGGCAACTGATTCGCGAGGACATCGGCCTGCCGGATGCATCGGTGATGATCACCGACGGCGCCGTCGAAGCGCTGTACAACGTGTGCCGCAACATCTGCGAAGCGGGCAAGGATTTCGTCACGACGAATCCAAGCTGGGCGTGGCCGATGCAGTTCGCCGCGCGCGCCGGTTCGCGCGTCATCGAATTGCCGATCTATTCGCCCGAGCAGAACTACAAGCTCACGCCCGCGCAACTGCGCGCGGCGGTGAACGAGAACACCGGCGTCATCTATCTCGTCGATCCCAACAATCCGCTCGGCACCTGTCATACCGAAGACGAGATCCGCGAATTCGCGGAGATCGCGCGTTCGGTCGGCGCGTATTTCATCCACGATGCAACGTACTTCCAGTTCGCGGATGACTTCACGCCCGCGTACCGCTTCTATCCCGAGAAGACCATCGTCACGTACAGCTTTTCGAAGTGGCTCGGCCTCGCGGGCATGCGTCTGGGCGCGGTGATCGCGCATCCGGATCTGATCGAGCGCTTCGCGTCCGCGCCGCCGAACAATCTCGGCAGCAACGTGTTGTCGCAGCGCGCGGCCATCGCCGGATTGCGCACCAAGAACGAATGGTTTCCGGAGATCAACCGGCGTCAGCGCCGCAATCAGGCGGCGGTCGTCGAAGCGGCGAAAAATGTCGAAGGCCTGAGCGTGCCGGTGTTTCCTTCGCAGGCGAACCTGCTGGTGGTCGAGACGATCGGCGCGGGCATCACGCCGGAAGCGCTCGTCGAAGCGTTTCAAAGCGAGCGCGTGATGATCCGGCAGGGCGCGTACCACACGAAACAGTTCGGGCATCGCTTCGTCAAGGTGAGCCTGACGGTGCCGGAAGCGTGGGCCGATCGCTTCTGCGAGCTGCTGCCTTCCATGGTCGAGCGCGCGCGTTCGATCAAGGAACCCGCGAATCAATTCTGAATACCGACGAGGACGGAACATGCCGTATCTGACGACATCGGATGATGTGAAGCTGTATTACGAGGAAGCTGGCGTTAGCACGCCGGTTGTGTTCGTGCATGAATTCGGCGGCGATCTGCGCAGTTGGGAACCGCAGATGCGCTACTTCAGCAGACGCTATCGATGCATCGCGTTCGCGGCGCGCGGCTACGCGCCGTCGGACGTGCCCGGCGATATCGAACAGTACTCGCAGGCCATCGCCGCGCGCGATATCCGCGACGTGCTCGATGCACTGGACATCGATCGCGCGCATATCGTCGGTCTGTCGATGGGCGGTTTCGCGACGCTGCATTTCGGGCTCGACTACGCGGATCGCGCGCGTTCGCTCGTGGTCGCGGGCGCGGGCTACGGCGCGGAAAAGGAGTTCGATGACCACTTCCGCGAAGTGTCGCTCGAAGTCGCGAAGCAGTTCGAGGCGCAAGGCGCGGAGCAATTCGCGAAGACCTATTCGCTCGCGGCATCGCGCATTGCGTTTCAGGTGAAAGATCCGCGCGGCTGGCTCGAATTCGCGACGATGCTCGGCGAGCATTCGGCGCGCGGCTCGGCGCTGACCATGCGCGGCGTGCAGGCGCGACGTCCTTCCATCTACGACCTCGAAACAAGGCTGAAAGCGATGACGGTGCCCACGCTCGTGATCGTCGGAGACGAGGACGATCATTGTCTGCAGCCGGGCATCTATCTGAAGCGCACGGTGCCCGCGAGCGGACTCGTCGTGATGCCGAAGACCGGTCACACGTTGAATCTGGAGGAACCGGCGCTCTTCAATCAGCACGTCGCCGATTTTCTCGCCATGGTCGAGCAGAACCGCTGGCTGCCGCGCGACCCGCGCGCCGTGCCCGCGCAGATCATGAAGACATCATGAGCGCGAGTGCGTACGTCGACGAAAAGCGGCTCGCGGAAAGGCTGGCCGCGATGGCGCGCATCGGCGCGACGGAGAAGGGCGGCGTCAATCGACAGGCGCTCTCGAAGGAAGACGCGGCGGCGCAGCGCCAGCTCGTGCAGTGGGGCGCGGCGCTCGGATTGAAGCCGTCCGTCGATGCGATCGGCAACCTGTTCCTGCGGCTCGAAGGCGCGGATACGAACGCGCCGCCCGTGCTGTCCGGCTCGCATCTGGACAGCCAGCCGACCGGCGGCAGGTTCGACGGCGTGTACGGTGTGCTGGCCGCCTTCGAAGCGGTCGAGGCGATCGTCGCGTCGGGCGTGAAGCCGCGCGTGTCGATCGATGTCGTCGCGTGGATGAACGAGGAAGGTTCGCGTTTCGCGCCGGGCATGATGGGCTCCGCCGTGTTCGCGCGCGCTCGCGAACTCGACGCCGTGCTCGCCGTCGTCGACACGGACAACGTGAGCGTGAGGGACGCGCTCGCCAGCGTTCGCGACAGCCTGCGCGATGTGCCCGCGCGCGCGCTCGGCGGACGCGCGTCGGCGTACGTCGAGGCGCATATCGAACAGGGTCCGCATCTGGAGAAGGAAGGGCTGACGATCGGCGTGGTCACCGGCATTCAGGGCAAGCGTACCTTCAAGGTGCGCGTGGACGGCGAAGCGGCGCACGCGGGCACCTCGACGCGCGCCGAACGCAAGGACGCGCTGCTCGCCGCCATCGCGATGGTGCAGGCGCTGGCCGACGCCTTGCACGACCGGGAAGACATCGTGAAATTCACGGTCGGGCGTTTCGACGTGAAGCCGAGCGCGCCGTCCGTCGTGCCGAGTTCGGTCGATTTCTCCATCGATCTGCGTCATCCGGATTCGCATGTCCTGCAGGCGCTGGGCGACAGAATCGCGCCGCTCTGCGAGGCGCACGCGGGCGTGTGCGCGGTGCGCGTGACGGAACTGTCGACGGCGATGTCACTCGGCTTTCCCGAACCGATGCGTGCCCTCGTCCGCGCTGCGGCGGCGCGGCTGGAGCTTGCGCATCGCGACATCCTGTCGACCGCGGGCCACGACGCGCGCTATCTGCATGGCGTGTGTCCGTCGGCGATGATCTTCGTGCCGTCGCATCTCGGACTCACGCATTGCGAGACCGAGTTCACGTCGTCGTCCGATCTGGCCGCGGGCGCGAAAGTGCTTGCGGATGTGCTGAGCAGACTCGCGTCCGTTTAGAACTTGTGTGTCATCCCGATGACGACACCGCGCGTGTAGGCCGCCTGTCCGTGGTTGTGGGTCGGACCGGCGGCCGCGCTGCCTACGTCATCGCGCCATTCTTCATCGTGCTTGCCACGAAATCGTATTCTTCCGTGTTGATATGCGTGAGCCGGTACTCGACCGGTTTCTGATTGATCGAGTAAGCCACGCGTTCGACTTCCATCACCGCCGCTCCGGCATCGAGCTGCAGGATCGCGCTTTCCGATTCGCTCACGCGCCCGACGCGCAAACGCTCGTCGGTGCCGGCCACATTGATGCCGAACGCGTCCTGATAAAAGTTGTAGAGCGTGTCCTGGCGGCTGCGCAGCGTGCTTTCGGTGAGTCCGGGAAAGAGCGTCTCGGGCAGCATGATGTGGTCGATCATGATTACCTTCTCATGGAGCGCGAGCGCGTTCGCGAAGGAATATAGCCGCGCGCCATCATCGATGCCGAGCCTGGCCGCAACGGCCGGCGACGCCTTCACTCTGCGGAAGTTGATCAGCGTGACGACGGGATAGGTGCGCTCGCCGTCGCGCCGCGTGACGCGAAAGTAGCGGAAAAAGTGGCGGTCGCGACGATGCATCGCCACGAAGGTGCCGAGCCCCTGATGACGGATCAGGATGTTTTCGGCGCACAACTCGTCGATGGCTTTCCTCAGCGTGCCGATCGACACGCCGAACCGTTCCGCCAGCTTTTTCTCGGACGGAATGACTTCGCCGCCCTTCCATTCCTGCACCGTCAGCGCAGCAAGCATGGCTTCCTTGACTTCCTTGTAACGCGTGCCGCCAGGACTGGTCGGCATGGCGGTGACTGTGCTCATCACGCCTCCCTCCGCTCTGCTTTATATGGCGCTCATTCTACCCGCTCATCGAAAAGATGTAACACATATAGATGAGTTAGTTGACATGGATGAGATGCAGGCCTAGTATTCATTTCAACGGCAGGCGCGACGCGTTTGGCCTCGCCGATTGACCAACCATGACGGAGGAGCACATGAGTTACGCGGCGGCTGGAGCAGGCAGTGCAACGAAGCAGGCGGCAAGCGGCGAGCGCAGGACGATCCATATCGTGCTGCACGAGGCGAAGGACACCGTGGGCGTGGCGGTCGTCGAGGGCATCAAGGCGGGTTCGCAACTGAACGCCTGGATCATGGACGAGGATGAAGTCGTCACGGTTGCGGCAAAACAGGACATTCCCATCGGTCACAAGGTGGCGCTCAAGGATATGTCGGTAGGCGACACGGTGTTCAAGTACGGCGTGGATATCGGCAAGGTGGTCGCGCCCATCACGGCGGGCGAGCACGCTCACGTGCACAACATCAAGACGAAGCGCTGGTAAGCCCTGTATCGCAGCCGGCTACTTCCACCCCACATCGAGAGAGACATCATGAGCGTGCTTCAACTGGACACTACTTTTCGTGGTTATCGCCGTGAGAACGGCCGCGTCGGCGTTCGCAACCACGTCATCATCCTGCCGGTGGACGACCTGTCCAACGCGGCGGCGATGGCCGTCGAAAGCGCCATCAAAGGCACCATGGCCATTCCGCATCCGTATGGCCGCCTGCAGTTCGGCGCGGACCTGGATCTGCATTTCCGCACGCTGATCGGCGCGGGCAGCAATCCGAACGTCGCGGCGGTCGTGGTGATCGGCATCGAAGAAGGGTGGACGAAGCGCGTGGTCGACGGCATCGCGAAATCCGGCAAGCCGGTGATGGGCTTCGGCATCGAGCTGCACGGCGATCACGACACGATCATGCGCGCATCGAAAGCGGCCAAGGAAATGGTGCAGTACGCGACCACGCTCGAGCGCGAGGAATGCCCGATCAGCGAACTGTGGGTCTCGACCAAGTGCGGCGAATCGGACACGACCTCGGGCTGCGGCGCGAATCCCACCGTCGGAAACGCGTTCGACAAGCTCTACGGCCTCGGCAACACGCTCGTCTTCGGCGAGACCTCGGAACTCACGGGCGGCGAACAGATCGTCGCTGCCCGCTGCGCGAACGACGGCGTGCGCGAACGCTTCCAGTTCATGTTCGACCGCTATCAGGACATGATCAACCGCTGGAAAACCGACGATCTTTCGGAATCCCAACCGACCAAGGGAAACATCGCCGGCGGCCTGACGACCATCGAGGAAAAGGCGCTCGGCAACATCCAGAAGATCGGCAAGAAGTGCATGGTCGACGGCGTGCTCGACAAGGCCGAGGAGCCGACGCATTCGGGCCTGTGGTTCATGGACTCGTCGTCGGCCGCGGCGGAAATGGTGACGCTGTGCGCGGCTTCGGGTTTCGCGGTGCACTTCTTCCCGACCGGCCAGGGCAACGTGATCGGCAACGCGATCGTCCCGGTGATCAAGATCTGCGCGAATCCGCGCACGGTACGCACGATGGGCGAGCACATCGACGTGGACGTCTCCGGCATCCTGCAACGCGAGCAGAACCTCGATCAAACCGGCGACAAGCTGCTCGAATGCATGCTCGCCACCGCGAATGGCCGCTGGACCTCGGCGGAAACGCTCGGTCACCGCGAGTTCGTGCTGACGCGTCTGTTCGAGAGCGCGTAAGCCCGCGTGCGGCAGCGCGTGCGGCGGCTTCGTTGCGCCGCACGCGCTGAAGTATCGAAAGCAAGAGCAATCAGAGAGAGATCCCCATCCGGCGCGCGCCGGTTCGCAAGCCGTCCCAGAAGCGGCGCGAACCGATATCGCGCCCCGGTCGTCATCTGGCAGCAGCGAGTGGAGGAGACACCATCTTGCGCGTGCTCAAGCATCTCTATGTCCAGGTCCTGATCGGCCTGGCAGCCGGCATTCTCGTCGGCTATTTCGCGCCGGCGCTGGGCGTGCAGTTCAAGCCGCTCGGCGATACGTTCATCCGCCTCATCAAGATGCTCATCACGCTCCTGATCTTCTGCACGGTGTCGGTCGGCATCGCTCGCATGGAGAGCCTGAAGCAGGTCGGGCGCGTCGGCTTCAAGACGATTCTCTATTTCGAGGTGGTCACGACCCTCGCGCTCGTGATCGGCATGATCGTCGCGAACGTGATGCATCCCGGCGCGGGTCTGGACATCGATCCGAAGACGCTCGATCCCGGCGCGGTCTCGCATTTCGTCACCGAAGTGCATAGCGCCGAGCACAGGAGCATGCTCGAGGAGATCGTGCCGAACTCGGTCGTGGGCGCGTTCGCGCGCGGCGATCTGCTTCAGGTGTTGCTGTTCTCGGTACTGTTCGGGGTGGCGCTGTCGCTGATGTCCGAGCGCAGCAAGTTTCTCTCGCAGTGCATCGAGCAGCTCGGCGACGCGTTGATGCGTATCGTCGAAATGATCATGCGGCTCGCACCCCTCGGCGCGTTCGGCGCGATCGCGTTCACGGTCGGCAAGTACGGCATCGGGACCTTGCAGCAACTGGGCCTGCTGATTCTGTGCTTCTACGCGACCAGCATCATCTTCGTCGCGCTCGTGCTCGGCACCGCATGCCGCTGGGCCGGCGTGGGGCTGTGGCCGCTCTTGCGCTATCTGCGCGAGGAACTGCTGATCGTGCTCGGCACGTCGACGACGGAATCCGTGCTGCCGCGTCTGATGGAAAAGCTCGAACGGCTGGGCTGCCCGAAATCGGTCGTCGGACTCGTGCTGCCGACCGGCTATTCGTTCAACCTCGACGGCGCCGCCATCTATCTGACGATGACCTCGCTCTTCATCGCGCAGGCGACCAACACGCATCTCTCGCTGATGCAGCAGCTCGGCCTGCTCGCGATTTTGCTGGTGACATCGAAAGGCGGGGCGGGCGTCGCGGGCGCGGCGCTGGTTGCGCTGACGGCCACGCTGTCGTCGCACAACATCATTCCGGTCGCGGGGATCACGCTCATCATCGGCATCGATCGCGTGCTCAACGAGATTCGCGCGCTCGTGAACATGATCGGCAATGCGGTCGCGACACTGGTCGTCGCGCGCTGGGAAGGCGTGTTCGATGTCGAGACGGCACGCGCGGTGCTCGCGAACCCGCGCGCCGCGAACGACGAAGAAGCGCGCCTGATGATCGAACCCGCGCAGGACATGCACAAATGAGCGCACATGACGACATCACCATACCGGTGAAGGATCTGCACGCGCTCGCCCGCGCGGCCTTGCTCGAAGCGGGCGCGACGCCCGCAACGGCTGAGGCGGCCGCGCAGGCGCTCGTGTATGCGGATGCGCGCGGCCTGTCATCGCACGGCGTGAGCCGGTTGCCCATGTATCTCGCGCAGTTGCGCAACGGTCGCGTCGATGCAGGCGCGGTGCCGCGCATCGTGCGCGACAAGGGCGCGGCGTTTCTCGTCGACGCCTGCGACGGACTCGCCTTCGGCGCATGCGAACTGGCGATCGCGACGGGTATCGAGCGCGCGCGGGCCTTCGGCACGGCGGCGGCGAGCGTCACGCGCAGTCATCACTTCGGCGCGGGTGCGTATCACCTGGAGGCGGCCGGCGCGGCGGGCCTCGTCGGACTCGCGTTCAGCAACTCGCCGGGCGCGATGCCCGCGTGGGGCGGAACGCGTCCGCTGTTCGGCACCAACCCGATCGCCGCCGTGTTCCCGCGCGCCGATGCCGCGCCGCTCATGATCGATCTGTCGATGTCGCAAGTCGCGCGCGGCCGGATCATGGTCGCGGCGCGCGACGACCAGCCCATTCCCGAAGGATGGGCCACCGCGGCGGACGGGAAACCCACGACCAGCGCGCGGGCGGCGCTCGAAGGCATGATGCTGCCATTCGGCGGCGCGAAGGGCGCGATGCTCGCTCTCGTCGTCGAACTGCTCGCGGCGGCGTTGTCGGGCGCTCAATTCGGCGCGGAAGCCGGCTCGTTTCTCACGGAAGACGGGCCGCGCTCGGGCGTGGGCCATCTCTTCTGGCTGATCGATCCCGAAGCGCTCGCCGGCACGAAGCTGTATCAGCGCAGGATCGAGACGCTCGTCGAATTGATGCTGGCCGATCCGGACGTGCGATTGCCCGGTTATCGCCGGCAGGACATTGCAGCGCGCAGCGAGCGTACGGGAATCGTGATGAACCGCGCCTTGCTGAGCCAGCTTCGAGCGCTGGCGAAGGAAAGAACCGACACAATATGAAATAGTCGACATTCCCGCTTTACCTTCTTCCAGCGATAAGAAACCGGCACCGATGCCGCGGAGACAAGCATGCGAAAAATCTTTCGTCAGATTTACGTTCAGGTGCTCATCGCAATCGTGGCAGGCGCGCTGCTCGGCCATTACTTTCCCCACTTCGGGCAGAGCGTCGCACCGTTGAGCACGGCGTTCATCAAACTGGTCAAGATGGTCACCGCGCCGCTGATTTTCGTGACCATCGTGCTCGGCGCGAAAGAGATGGGCGGCGCGGGTGCGCTGGGGCGCATCGGCGGGCGGTCGATCATCCTGTTCGAACTGACCACGACCATCGCGCTGCTCATGGGCTTGTGGGCCGTCAACTATATCCAGCCCGGCGCGAGCCTCAATCTCTCGCCGGCATCGATCGATGCGAGCGTGCTGAGCGGATACGAACGCTCGATGCATGCATCGGGCGGCATCACCGAATTCTTTCTGAACATCATTCCCGATAGCGCGGTGTCGGCCTTCGCGCATTCGGACATGCTGCAGGTCGTGCTCTTCTCGACCCTTTTCGCGATCGGTCTGTCGCATGCGGGCAAGGCCGGCGAGCCAGCGTACAAGTTCTTCGAAGCGATCAGTCACGCGCTCTTCGGCATCGTGCGTATCGTCATGCGTGTCGCGCCGATCGGCGCATTCGGCGCGATGGCCTATGCCGTCGGCAAGTTCGGCTTTGCCACCATGAACTCGCTCATGATGCTGCTGATCACCGTCTACGTCGCGACGCTCGCGTATATCGTGCTGGTGCTGGGCGGCATCTGCCTGATGTGCGACGTCAGCCTGTGGCGGCTGCTCAAGTACATACGCGGCGAGATCCTGCTCGTCATCGCGACGGTTTCGTCGGAAGCGGCGTTTCCGCAGCTCGTCAAGAAGCTCGAAGCGCTCGGATGTCCGACGGGCGTGGTCGGTATCGTCATGCCGATGGGCTATACCTTCAATCTGGCCGGAACGTGCGTGGCGCAGGTCATTTGCGCGGTGTTCATCGCGCAGGCCTTCGGCATTCAGCTGTCGGTGGCCGAGCAGGCGGTGCTCGTCGGCATTTCCATGCTGACGTCCAAAGGCATGGCGGGCGTGGCCGGCGCGAGCTTCATCTGCCTCCTCGCGACGCTCGCGGCGTTCAAGCACATTCCGATCGAAGGCGCGGCGCTCGTGCTGGGTGTCGACCGGTTCATCGCCGAAGTTCGCGCGACGACCAACATGATCGGCAACGCGGTCGCCACGGTGGCGGTCGCGCATTGGGAGCGTCAGCGCGATGACGTCTGCATGCGCGAGACGCTCGGCATGCGGCCGAAGGCGTCGAGCGCGTCGTGAGCGTCGCGGCGCTCAGGCCGGCGGCGGCCCGCTCGTGCCGCGCACCACGAGTTCGATCGGCAGGCACGCGTCGGCGGGAACCCGATCCGAGGCGAGCCATTCGAGCAGGGTGAGGGCCGCGCGCTGGCCCAGTTCATACGTAGGCAGCAAGACAGTGGAAAGACCGGGCGTGATCTGCGAGGAGATCGGCAGGTTGTCGCAGCCGACGATCGACAGTTCGCGCGGCACGTCGATCTTCATCGATTGCGCCTCGAACAGCGCGCCGAGCGCGAGGACGTCGTTGCCGCAAAAGACGGCGCTCGGGCGCGGCCGGAGTTGCATCAGATGCTTGAGACCTGCGCGTCCGCCATCGAAGCCGAACGGCTGCTCGACGACATTGGCTTCCGGCAGGCGCAAGCCCGCGTCCGCGAGCGTCGTGCGAAAGCCATCGACGCGATGCCGCGCGCGGTCGTTCTGGCGCGTGAGGCCGGAGATCATGCCGAACGTCCGATGCCCGAGCGACAGCAGATGCTCCGCCGCGAGCTTGCCGACGAGGCGGTTATCGAAGCCGATGAGCGGCGTGGAAGCCGTGAGGAATTCGCCGGCGTTGACGGCGTTAGTCCAGGTGATGAGCACCGGAATGCGGCTTGCGCGAACCAGTTCCCATGTTTCATGGGCATGATCCGCGCCGACGAGCACGAGCGCATCGACGGCGCGTTCGAGCAGCGCGCGTGCGCTTTCCGTCTCGGCGGCAAGACTGTATTCGTGCGATGAGATCAGCAACTGGTAGCCCGCGCTGGAGAGCGTGCTTTGCAGGCCTTGCACCGCGCGCGCGAAGATGGCGTTGTCGAGTGTCGGAACGATCGCGCCGACCATGCGCGCCCGGCCGAGAGCCAGCGCCCGTGCGGCGCCGTCGGGAACATAGCCCAACCGCGCAACCGCTTGCAGAATACGCTCGCGGGTCGGTCCTTTCACCACGTCGGGGTTGGACAGCGCACGCGACACGGTTGCCGTAGAGACGCCCGCGAGCGCCGCGACATCGGCGAGTCTTGGTCTTTCGACGTTGCTCATGAACGGGCTTTTGTCCTGGGTCGAAGTCGTCATTGTATGAAGATCGTACGGTGCCGCGAATAGAGTATGTCTCTAGGTAACAGTCCCGATGTCATCGCAGAAAAGTCGATTTATTATAAATGCAAGCGCTTGCATCTAGCGCGGTAGGAACATATCAGCCGAGTTCAGTATCGGCTTATTTTTAAGGCACAAATGCAAGCGCTTGCATTTCAGATCGAAGTGTTCGAACTCAGGAGCAGACCATGACGGTGTTGTATATCAAGAAGGCCGCCAAGACCCCGGAAACCGAAACCGCCACCGCCCAGCGGGTCGTCACGGAGATGCTGGCGGAGATCGAAGCCAGTGGCGAAACCGCCGTGCGCGCCTATGCGGCGAAGCTCGATCGCTGGGATGGAGAGATCATCGTGTCGCGTGAGGAAATCGAGCGGCGCGCGTGCGAAGTGCCGCAGCATATTCGCGACGACATCGACTTCGCGGTGAAGCAAGTGCGTGACTTCGCGCTCGCGCAGCGTCGCTCGATCGAAGATTTCTCGGTCGAGCTGCATCCGGGCGTGACAGCCGGTCAGCGTGTGGTTCCGGTGAACGTCGTCGGCTGCTATGCGCCGGCCGGGCGTTATGCGCATATCGCGTCGGCCTACATGGGTGTCGCGACGGCGAAGGCAGCCGGCGTGAAAACGGTGATTGCCTGCTCCAGCCCGTTTCGCGGCGGCGGTATTCATCCGTACGTGCTGTACGCGTTCAAGGCGGCGGGCGCGGATGTCGTGATGACGCTCGGCGGTGTCCAGGCGATCGCTTCGATGGCATATGGTCTCTTCACCGGCAAACCGGCGGATGTCGTCGTCGGTCCGGGCAACAAGTTCGTCGCGGAAGCGAAGCGCGCGTTGTTCGGCAAGGTCGGCATCGACGTGTTCGCGGGTCCGTCGGAAGTCGCCGTCATCGCCGACGAAACCGCCGATCCGGCGATCGTCGCGAGCGATCTGGTCGGCCAGGCCGAACACGGCCACGAGTCGCCCGCCTGGCTTTTCACGACCTCGAAGGCGCTCGCCGCCGAAGTGATGGCGCTGGTGCCGCGTCTGATCGACGATCTGCCGCCGACCGCCCGCGACGCCGCCGCCGCCGCATGGCGCGACTATGGCGAAGTGATCCTCTGCGACACGCGCGAGGAAGTGGTCGAGATATCGGACCGCTATGCCTCCGAGCATCTCGAAGTGCATGCCGCCGATCTCGACTGGTGGCTCGACACGCTCACCTGCTACGGCTCGCTGTTCCTGGGCGAAGAAACGACGGTCGCGTTCGGCGACAAGACGAGCGGTCCGAATCACGTCCTGCCGACCAAGGGCGCGGCGCGCTATTCCGGCGGGCTTTCCGTGCACAAGTTCGTGAAGACGCTGACGTGGCAGCGCATGACGCGCGACGCGGCCAGACGTATCGGCGAAGTCACGGCGCGCATCTCGCGTCTCGAAGGCATGGAAGCGCACGCGCGAACGGCCGACGACCGCCTGAAGAAGTACTTTCCCGACGAGCAGTTCGAAAAGGGCGAGACGGTTCAGGTTTGAACGCACAGCGCACTCGACGGAGCGACCGATGAATCATGCAAAGCTGTTCAGTCTCGAAGGACGCATCGCGCTCGTGACCGGCGGCAACGCCGGGATCGGCCTCGCGATGGCGCGCGCGCTCGGGCACGCGGGCGCGCGCGTCGTGCTCGCAGCAAGGCGCGAAAGCGCGCTGCGCGACGCGGTGGCCAGTCTCGCCGCGCAGGGCATCGCGGCGGATTGCATCGCCGGGGATATCGGCAGTCCGGAAGCGGCGCGTCAATGCGCCGGGCAGGCGCTCGCGGCGAACGGGCGGATCGACATACTGGTGAATGCCGCCGGCGTGAATCTGCGCCAGCCGTTTTCCGAGGTCACGCCCGAGGCATGGCAGACGCAACTCGCGCTGCATCTCGGTGCGCCGTTCTTTCTGACCCAGGCGCTCGCGCCGCGCATGAAGGAACGGCGCTGGGGAAGAATCATCAACGTCGCTTCGCTGCAGTCGTATCGGGCGTTTGCGAACAGCGCGCCATACGGTGCGGCGAAGGGCGGCGTGGTGCAGCTCACGCGCGCCATCGCTCAGGAATGGGGGCGTCACGGCATCACCTGCAATGCCATCGGTCCAGGCTTTTTTCCTACAGCGCTCACGGCATCCGTATTCGCCGACGAAGCGCTCGCCGCGCGGCACGCGGAACAAACCTGTCTCGGCCGCAACGGCACTCTGGAGGACATCGACGGCCTCGCCGTGTTTCTCGCAAGCGACGCGTCCGCTTACATTAGCGGTCAAACAATCATGATCGACGGCGGTTATACCGCACGCTGATCCACGTTGGTGGAGACAAACATGCTGATTCAGGACAGTCAGGGACGCGGGCACGTCGGCACGGGCGCGCCTTCGTCCGCTGAAGATGTCGCGCGCAGCGGTTCGGAGAATCTGCGGGCGGTCACGGTGTCGAGTGTGCTCGGCGCGGTGATCGAATGGTACGACTTCTTCCTTTATGGCGTGGTGGCGGGCGTCGTGTTGAACAAGCTGTATTTTCCGCAGACGGACCCCGTGATCTCGACCATGCTCGCCTACGGCACGTTCGCGCTCGGCTTCGTCGCGCGGCCGGTGGGCGGCGTGATCTTCGGTCACTTCGGCGACCGGCTCGGCAGAAAGAAGATGCTGATGCTCACGCTGCTGCTGATGGGCGGCGCGACCGTCCTGATCGGCCTAGTGCCGCCGTATGCGAGCATCGGCATTGCGGCGCCGCTGTTGCTGCTTGCCTGCCGCATCGTGCAGGGTATCGGGCTCGGCGGCGAGTGGGGCGGCGCGGTCCTGATGACCTATGAGTCCGCACCCGTCGAAAAGCGCGGCTTCTACGCGAGCCTGCCGCAGGTGGGCATGTCGCTCGGCCTCGTGCTCGCCTCGGGCGTCATCGCGGTGCTGTCGTTCACGCTCGACGAGAAGCAGTTTCTGACGTGGGGCTGGCGGCTGGCTTTCCTTGCGAGCGGCGTGCTCGTCATCGTGACCTTCTACATGCGCAAGCACGTCGCCGAAACCGACGACTTCAAGAAGGCGAAGAAAGCGCACAAGGCCACGCTGCCGATCATGGACGTGTTCCGGCGCTATCCGCGCACGGTGCTCGCATGCATGGGGGCGCGCGTGATCGACGGCGTGTTCTTCAATGTGTTCGGCGTGTTCTCGATTCACTATCTCACCGACACCTTGCACTTCGCGCGCACCACCGCGCTGCTCGGCGTGGTATTCGGCGCGCTCGTGATGACGTTCTTCATCCCGTTCTGGGGGCGCGTGTCCGACAAGCTCGGGCAGCCGGTCGTGTACGGCACGGGCGCGCTGCTGGCGGGACTCTCGGCGTTTCCTGCGTTCATGCTGATGGCGGGCGCGAACGGCTCGGCGCTGCCGGTGTGGATCGCGATCATCGTACCGTTCGGCGTGTTTCATGCTGCGGTGTTCGGCACGATGTCCTCGCTCTTTTCCGAAGCGTTCGAGCCGGATGTGCGCTATAGCGGCATCTCGTTCGTCTATCAGTTCGCAGGCGTGTTCGCGGGAGGCCTGACGCCCGTCGCGGCGACATGGCTGACCGGAATCCAGTCCGGCAAGCCGTGGTACCTGTGCCTCTACGTGCTGGCTGCGGGCGTTCTGAGCGCGTCGTGTTGTGCGTGGCTCGCGCGGCATCGCAAGTCGCCTTCGTGCGAGCGCCTGCGCGCACGCGAACTCGCCAGCTATCGATAACACTAACGGGAAAACTTTTCGATGAAAGCCCTTGTGTACACCCAGCCGAACGAGATGCAGCTCCTCGATCGCCCCGAGCCGGTCGCGCAAGCGGGCGAGGTCGTGCTGAAGATCGACGCGGTCGGCATCTGCGGCTCCGACATGCACGCCTATCACGGGCACGATCCGCGTCGCAAGCCGGGCCTCGTGCTCGGACACGAATTCGCGGGCACTATCGCGCAGAGTCGCGATGCGAAGTGGCGGGAAGGAACGCGCGTGACCGGCAATCCGCTCATCACTTGCGGGACGTGCGAGTTTTGCGTGCAGGGCCGCGATAACCTGTGCGCGAATCGCACGATGGTCGGCATGACGCGTCCCGGCGCCTTCGCCGACTACATGTCGATACCGGCCGCGAGTCTCGTCGAGATTCCCGGCGACATGCCCGCGCACATTGCCGCCGCGACCGAGCCTGCCGCGACCGCGTTGCATGCGGTGAATCTCACGATGCGCGCGTTGCTGCGGCCCTTGCCCGAGTGCCGCGCGCTCGTGATCGGCGGCGGCGCGATCGGCCTGTTGTGCGCGTTGCTGCTGCGTGCGTACGGATGCCGCGACGTGACGGTGGCCGAAACCCACGCCGCGCGCCGTGCATCATGCGAGCGCGAGGCCGGTTGCAGGTCGCTCGATCCGCTGGCGCAGGAGGCGCCGCAGAACCACTTCGATTTCGTGATCGATGCGGTGGGCGCCAAGGTCACGCGCGCGAGCGCACTCGCGGCGGTGAAGCCGGGCGGCGTGATGATGCACATCGGTTTGCAGGACTGGGCGAGCGAGATCGACATGCGCAAGCTCACGCTCGCGGAAATCACCCTGCTCGGCACCTACACCTACACGATGGCCGATCTGCGCGCGAGCGTCGCCGCGCTGCACGAAGGGGCGTTCGGTTCGCTGGCGTGGCTGGAGCAAAGGTCGCTCGCGCAAGGTCCGCAAGCATTTGCCGATCTGCATGCGGGCCTGGCGAAATCGAGCAAGGTTCTGCTCATTCCAGACCTGGCTTAAGGTTCTCGGACTTCGAGTTCTGCCGGCCCCGGCGCGAGCGCAATCGCGCCGGGGCCGTTGCGTGCTCAGTCGTGACGATGATGTTTGTGGTGCTTGCCGTGATGACCGCGGCTGTAGTCGTCCGCGTAGGAATTCGAGCGCGAGACATTGCCGCCCAGCGCGGCACCCGCGCCGCCGCCCAGCGCCGCGCCGACCAGGCCGCCGCCACGGCCGCCCATCGCATTGCCTGCCGCCGTGCCCGCGCCGCCGCCCAGCGCGCCGCCGATGATCGCGCCCGTGCGCTCGCGACGGTTCGACGTGACCGCACCGCCCGCACCCCCGCCCACTGCGCCGCCGAGCACCGCGCCCGTGCTGCCGCCTACCGCACCGCCGAGCGCCGCGCCGGCCACGCCGCCGAGCGCGCCGCCGAGCGCATTGTTCATGTCGCCCGCCAGGGCCGGCATCGACGCCGAAGCCGCGAGCGCGGCGATCGCAACAAACTGAATGATTCGCTTGGACATTGTTCGGATGTTTGTTTTTGAGACGGCGCGAGTATACCCGTAGCCCTGAAAGGTTTTCGTAACGACGCGCGTCGTTGGCGGTAAGAGGTGTAACAAAATCGATTCGCCGCCCTTTCGCCGCGAATCTATGCCACCGCTAATTCATTCATGATCCTGAATCGATATCTAAATTTTTTCTAATTTTTCCTTATCGTTTTTCGCGAGCACGATGCACTCGTGTGCTTTTCCGCGTTCGATCGCGCCTGCCGCGACGACCGGCCATCTATCCGACACACCGACTCGCCACCGACGCACCGCGTCGGTTTCTGAAGTACATAGGCGCCGCACGAGCGCACTGACACATAACGGAGACAGACATGGCAAGCGCAGACACGGCGATGACCGGGTATTCGAACGGACTTCGTCATAACAGGTGGGTGCAGTTGACGATCGGCATCGTCTGCATGGGGCTCGTGGCCAACTTCCAGTACGCGTGGACGTTGTTCGTGATGCCGATGGACGCGAAGCACCATTGGGGGCAGGCGGCGATTCAGACCGCGTTCACGATCTTCATCGTCACGGAGACGTGGCTCGTGCCCGTCGAGGGCTGGCTCGTCGACAAATTCGGGCCGCGACCCGTGGTGATGGGCGGTGCGATCTGCGCGGCGATCGGCTGGATCATCGACGCGCATGCCACCACGCTCATGCATCTGTACATCGCCGCCGTGGTCGCGGGTATCGGTGCGGGTTGCGTGTACGGCACGTGCGTCGGCACCGCGCTGAAGTGGTTTCCGGACAAGCGCGGCCTCGCGGCCGGTCTGACGGCGGCAGGCTTCGGAGCGGGCGCGGCCGTGACCGTGATCCCGATCTCCAACATGATCCAGAGCACCGGCTACGAAAGCGCGTTCATGTTCTTCGGCAGCCTGCAAGGCGCGGTGATTTTCGTGCTCGCGCTGTTGCTCGTGCGGCCGAAGCCGCCTGCGAACCTGGTGCCGGCCAAACGCATCGTGTCGACCAAGATCGACTACACGACCGGGCAGATGGTGCGCGCGCCCATCTTCTGGGTGCTGTATGCGATGTTCGTCGCGGTGGCGGCGGGCGGCGTGATCGCCACCGCGCAGTTCGGGCCGATTGCCAAGGAATACGGCTTCGCCAGCATGCCGGTGAGCCTGTTCGGCGCGACCTTGCCGCTGCTCGCGATGACGCTGTCCATCGACAACCTGTGCAACGGCTTCACGCGACCGCTATGCGGCTTCATCTCGGACAAGATCGGCCGGGAAAACACCATGTTCATCATCTTTCTGGGCGAGGGCGTCGCGCTGCTCGGGCTGATGCAGTTCGGCCAGAACCCCTACATGTTCATGGTGTTCGCGGCGCTGACGTTCCTGTGCTGGGGCGAGATCTTTTCGATCTTCCCGGCGACCTGCGCCGACACCTTCGGCAGCAAGTACGCCGCCGCCAACGCGGGCACCTTGTACACGGCCAAGGGAACGGCCTCGATGATGGTGCCGATTGCGTCCGTGCTGGCGTCGCTCGGCTCGTGGAACACCGTGTTCATCGCGACCGCGATCACGTCGATAGCGGCGGGCATATGCGCCAAGTTCGTACTCGCGCCCATGCGCCGCCGCTGGATAGAAAACACGATCACGCAGACCGCATCGCCGCCGCCGCTCGGCATGTCCTTCCCGTCTGACTGGACCGAAGCGCCGAGCAAGTCGTCAGCGCGATGAAGACGCGTTGACCCACAAATGCAAAAGGCCGCGTGACGGACGTCCGCGGCCTCGGTTTCTAAAACAGCCACCTCAAAAAAACCAAAAATAGGCTTTGACAAATTCAGTATCTGATATCTAGTATATCACCACGATAACCATCCATCAGGAGGAGACAAAATGGCAGACGTACTCGAGGAAAGCGCGCAGGCAGTCGCTGAAGAACAAGTGCAGCAGACGACTGACGGTTTCCACCTGGTCATCGATGCGCTCAAGCTCAACGACATCGACACGATCTTCGGCCTCGTCGGCATTCCGATCACCGACCTGGCGCGCCTCGCGCAGGCGGAAGGCATGCGCTTCATCGGCTTTCGTCATGAGCAGCATGCGGGCAATGCGGCCGCGATCGCCGGCTACATGACCCAGAAGCCGGGCATCTGCCTGACCGTGTCGGCGCCGGGCTTCCTGAACGGCCTCACCGCGCTGGCCAACGCGACGACCAACTGCTTCCCGATGATCCTGATCAGCGGCTCCAGCGAGCGCGAGATCGTCGATCTGCAGCAGGGCGACTACGAAGAGATGGACCAGCTGAACGCGGCCAAGCCGTATGCGAAGGCGGCCTATCGAGTGCTGCATGCGGAAGACATCGGCATCGGCGTGGCGCGGGCGATTCGCGCAGCCGTGTCGGGCCGTCCGGGCGGCGTGTATCTCGATCTGCCCGCCAAGCTGCTCGCACAGACGATGGACGCGCTCAAGGGCCAGCAATCGCTCATCAAGGTGGTCGATGCCGCGCCGCGTCAGTTGCCGTCGCCGGATTCGGTGAAGCGCGCACTCGACGTGATCAAGAGCGCGAAGCGTCCGCTGATCCTGCTCGGCAAGGGCGCGGCCTACGCGCAGGCCGATGCGCAGATTCGCGAACTGGTCGAGAAGAGCGGCATTCCGTATCTGCCGATGTCGATGGCGAAGGGCCTGCTGCCCGACACGCACGCGCAATCGGCGTCGGCGGCGCGTTCGTTCGTGCTGCAGGAAGCGGACTGCGTCGTGCTGATCGGCGCGCGTCTGAACTGGCTGCTGGCGCACGGCAAGGGCAAGACCTGGGGCGCGGCGCCCAAGCAGTTCGTGCAGATCGACATCTCGCCGACCGAGATCGACAGCAACGTCGCGATCGCGGCGCCGGTAATCGGCGACATCGGTTCGTGCGTGTCGGCGCTCGTCGCGGGCATCGATGCGGGTTTCCCGAAGCCGTCGGGCGAATGGACGGGCGCGATCAACGAGCGCAAGAACAAGAACCTCGAAAAGATGGCGGCCACGCTCGCGAAGAATCCGTCGCCGATGAATTTCCACAGCGCGCTGCGCGCCATTCGCGACGTGCTGAAGACGCGCCCGGACATCAACGTCGTCAACGAAGGTGCGAACACGCTCGACTATGCGCGCAGCATCATCGACATGTATGAACCGCGCAAGCGCTTCGATTCGGGCACGTGGGGAATCATGGGCATCGGCATGGGCTTTGCGATCGGCGCGGCGGTGACGAGCGGCAAGCAGGTCGTCGCGATCGAAGGCGACAGCGCGTTCGGCTTCAGCGGCATGGAACTCGAAACCATCTGCCGATACGACTTGCCGGTCTGCACCATCGTCTTCAACAACAACGGCGTGTATCGCGGCACCGATGTGAATCCGACCGGTGGCAAGGACGTCGCGCCGACCGTGTTCGTGAAGAACGCGCGCTACGACAAGATGATCGAGGCATTCGGCGGTATCGGCTTCCACGCGACGACGCCTGACGAGCTCACACATGCACTCGAAGAAGCGATCAAGTCGGGCAAGCCGACGCTGATCAACGCAGTGATCGATGAAACGGCCGGCACGGAGAGCGGTCGCCTGACGAATCTGAACCCGCAAACCGCGGCGATGAAAAAGTAATCAAGACCAGCCACCCAGGAGATTTCAAGTGAGCGACAAACCACTCAAAGGCATCAAGATCATCGACTTCACGCACGTGCAAGCCGGTCCCGCATGCACCCAGATGCTGGCCTGGTTCGGTGCGGATGTGATCAAGGTCGAACGTCCCGGGTCGGGCGACGTCACGCGCAACCAGTTGCGCGACATTCCGGACGCCGACGCACTGTATTTCACGATGCTCAACAGCAACAAGCGCTCGTTGACGCTCGATACGAAAACGGAAGAAGGCAAGGAAGTGCTCACCAAGCTGATCCGCGAATCGGACGTGCTGGTCGAGAACTTCGGTCCGGGCGCGCTGGACCGCATGGGCTTCTCGTGGGAAAACATCCACGAACTGAACAAGAAGCTGATCGTGGCATCCGTCAAGGGTTTCAGCGACGGCCACCATTACGACGATCTGAAGGTTTATGAAAACGTCGCGCAATGCGCGGGTGGCGCGGCATCGACGACGGGCTTCTGGGACGGCCCGCCGACCATCAGCGCAGCCGCGCTCGGCGACAGCAACACCGGCATGCATCTGGCGATCGGCATTCTCACGGCGATCATCGGCCGTCAGCAAACGGGCAAGGGGCAGAAAGTCGCCGTGTCGATGCAGGACAGCGTGCTCAACCTGTGCCGCGTGAAGTTGCGCGACCAGCAGCGTCTGGATCGCGTGGGCTACCTTGAAGAGTATCCGCAATATCCGCACGGCACGTTCAGCGACGTGGTGCCGCGCGGCGGCAACGCGGGCGGCGGCGGACAGCCGGGCTGGGTGCTCAAGTGCAAGGGCTGGGAAACCGACCCGAACGCGTATATCTACTTCACGATTCAGGGTCACGCGTGGGCGCCGATCTGCCGCGCGATCGGCAAGCCGGAATGGATTCAGGACCCGAACTACATGACGGCCGAAGCGCGCCAGCCGCACATCTTCGATATCTTCAATACGATCGAAACGTGGCTCGCCGACAAGACCAAGTTCGAAGCCGTCGATATCCTGCGCAAGTTTGATATTCCGTGCGCGCCGGTGCTGACGATGAAAGAACTCGCGAACGATGAATCGCTGCGCGCGAGCGGCTCGATCGTCGAAGTGGATCACAAGGTGCGCGGCAAGTACCTCACGGTCGGCAGCCCGATCAAGTTCTCGGACCTGAAGCCGGAAATCACGGGCTCGCCGCTCTTGGGCGAGCACACCGAGGAAGTCTTGCTCGAGCTTGGCTACAGCGCGGAGCAGGTTGCGCGCATGCAGGAAATCCGGGCCGTCTGACGCGGTCACATTGGCAGGTAAAGGGTGATCGCTGCCTTCTGCCGTCTTGACAGGAAGACGGCAGGACGGCAGCGTCCCCGGATAAATATTAGATCGCTTTCAAGCGTAAGCTGCATCGTTACCCCACGATCCGGACGACACCATGGCCCACACCATCGACTACGAACAGCTCGTCAATGCAATTGGCGATGCCGTGATCATTTCGGATGCGAGCGGTGCCATCACGCTATGGAATCCGGCTGCGGAACGCATGTTCGGCTTTACCGAAAGCGAAGCAATGGGACAGTCGCTGGATCTGATCATTCCGGAACGTCTGCGCGGCCGTCATTGGGACGGCTACCAGAAGACGATGGCGACCGGCGAGACGCGTTATGGGCACGATCTGCTCAAGGTGCCTGCCGTCGATAAGGCCGGACGCGCGATGTCGATCGCGTTCACGGTCGCGCTATTGCGCTCGCCGCAAGGCGAAGTGACCGGCATTGTCGCGATCATTCGCGATGAAACGGCGCGCTTTCAGGAAGATCGTGCGCTACGCAAGAGGATCGCCGAGCTGGAGGCAAAGACCCCCGCCTGAGCTTCAGCGATTCAAAGAACATAAGACAGCGGCTTGCGTCTGCGCACCACGAAGCGCCCGGACGAAGCTGTAGAGGAGGAAGCGGCCACCCATCCCACCGGCCGCTTCAACGACGCCCGCGTTCGCGGCTGACCGACCAGAAATCGACAACTATTCGTACCTTGCGCCAGCTTCGCTGACGCGAGGCGCAGGCGGCTGCGCGCGCAGCGCGAAAGGTCTTGCGACATCGGGAGGAGACAATATGAGCTTGTGGATCCGCTATACGCACGCGACGGGCAAGGAAAATGGCCGCGCTGGTTTTGGCCTGCTCGACGACGGGCGCGTGATCGAATACGAAGGCGACATGTTCGCCTCGCCGCGTCGAACAGGACGGACGTTCGGCCTCGACGACGTTTCGCTGACGAGTCCGTGCGTGCCGAGCCGGATCGTCGCGTTATGGAACAACTTTCATGCGCTATCCGCGAAGCTGGGCAAGCCGCTGCCCAAACATCCGCTGTTTCTGATCAAACCGTCGACGTCGCTCGCCGGACCCGGCGACACGATTCAGCGTCCCGCCGCATACGACGGCAAGATCGTCTACGAAGGCGAGCTCGGGATCGTGATCGGCAAACGGTGCAGCAATGTGAGCGTCGAGGAAGCCGCCGGTTACGTGTTCGGCTATACGTGCGTCAACGATGTCACGGCCGCCGACCTGCTGTTCGAAGATGCGAACTTTGCACAATGGTGTCGCGCGAAAGGCTATGACACGTTCGGTTGCATCGGACCTGCGATCACGACCGAACTCGACTGGGAAAACACCCACGTCGTGACCACGCTCGACGGCGTCGAGCGGCAAAACTATCCGCTGGCCGACATGGCGTTTTCACCGCTGGAACAGGTGAGCCGCATTTCCCGCGACATGACCTTGCTGCCAGGCGACGTGATCGCGTGCGGCACTTCGCTGGGCGTGGGTTCGATGCGCGATGGCGCGACGGTCGAGGTTTCGATCGAAGGCATCGGCACATTGACGAACCACGTGTCCGAAGTACTCGCGACGGTTGAAGCACGCTAAGGCTTCTCTCAGGCGCGCGCCACTCAGAATTTCAAACCGTCGATTGGGAATTTAGTCATGCCAATGATGATTGCAGTGCCACGGGAGCGCTATCCCGGGGAACGTCGCGTCGCCTTGACGCCCGAAGTAGTCGGACATCTGCTGAAGCTCGGTTTCGAAGTGACCGTCGAGACCGGTGCGGGTGAACTTGCCGCATTTACCGATGACGCCTATCGCGCGGCGGGGGCGCATATCGCGCAGGACGCGCCGTCGCTCTATGCGGGCGCGGATATCGTCGTGAAAGTGAGGGCGCCTTCCATCGAACCTGCGGCCGATGAAGTCGTGTGGTTGCGTGAAGGATCGACGCTGATCAGTTTTATCTGGCCGGCGCAGAACGAAACGCTGTTGACGCGCCTCGCCGCGCGCAACGTCACCGCGCTCGCGATGGACTGCGTGCCGCGCATCTCGCGCGCGCAAAAACTCGATGCACTGAGTTCGATGGCCAATATGGCGGGCTATCGCGCGGTCATCGAAGCCGCGCACCAGTTCGGCCGTGGCTTCATGGGACAGATCACGGCGGCAGGCAAGATCGCCCCGGCCAAAGTGATGGTGATCGGCGCGGGCGTGGCGGGACTCGCGGCGATCGGCGCGGCGCGCAGTCTCGGCGCGATCGTCCGTGCATTCGATACGCGGCCCGAAGTGCGGCAGCAGGTCGAGAGCATGGGCGCGGAGTTTCTCGAACTCGATTATGTGGAAGACGGCAGCGGCAGCGGCGGCTACGCGAAAGAGATGAGCGCGGAATTCATCGCCGCGGAAATGGCGCTGTTCGCCGCGCAGGCGAAGGAGGTCGACATCATCGTGACGACCGCGCTGATTCCGGGCAAGCCCGCGCCCAGACTGATCACCGCCGACATGGTGCGCAGCATGCGCCAGGGCAGCGTGATCGTCGACATGGCGGCGGAGCAGGGCGGCAATTGCGAGCTGACGCAGCCGGGCGAGGCGGCATTCGTGGAGGGCGTCACGATCGTCGCTTATACGGATCTGCCATCGCGCATGGCGACGCAATCGAGCCAGTTGTACGGCACGAATCTGCGGCATCTTCTGACTGATCTGACGCCGCAGAAGAACGGCGAAATCGTGGTCGATACCGATGACGAAGTGATCGGCGGCGTGGCCGTGGTGCTGCGCGGCCACGTGAGATGGCCGATGCCCAGGAAGCCCGCGCCCGCGGTCGCTCCTCCCGCCGCCGCGAAACCCGCCACGACGATTGCCGCGACGGTCGAACAGAAGCGCCGCGCGGGATGGATCGGCGTGGCCGGGCTCGCTGTCGCAGCCGTATTGCTCGCGGCATTGGGCGCCGTTGCTCCGCCTGAGTTCGTCGCACACTTCACCGTGTTCGTGCTTGCGATCTTCGTCGGCTATCAGGTCGTATGGAACGTGACGCCCGCACTGCACACACCGCTGATGAGCGTGACCAACGCGGTCAGCGGCATCATCGTGACGGGCGCGCTGTTGCAGGTCGGCACGCCGAATAACCTGGTCGCGATTCTTTCCGGCCTGGCGATTCTGATCGCGACCATCAATATCGCTGGCGGCTTTCTCGTCACTCAACGCATGTTGAACATGTTCCAGCGCTAAGGAGATCGACATGCAAACTGGAATCGGAAGCATCGCCTATCTGGTGGCGAGCGTGCTGTTCATCCTGAGCCTGCGCGGGCTCAGTCATCCGGCGACGGCGCGGCGCGGCAACCTCTGCGGCGTCGCCGGCATGGCCATCGCGATCGTCACGACGCTATGGCTCAACGGCGGAGCGGCGCTGCCGGTCGTCGTCGTGCTGATGGCGATCGGCGTGGCGGGCGGCGCGCTGCTCGCCCGACGCGTCGAGATGACGCAGATGCCGCAACTCGTCGCGGCATTGCATAGTTTCGTGGGGCTGGCGGCGGTGCTGGTCGCCATCGCGAGCTATCTGTCGCCGGGGTCAGGCGCGGAGCCGGACAGCGTGGCGCAATCGGTGCACGAAGTCGAGATCTATCTCGGCGTGTTCATCGGCGCGGTGACGTTCACCGGATCCATCGCCGCATTCCTCAAGCTGCAGGGCATCGTGGGCGGCAAGCCCTTGCTGCTGCCGATGCGGCACACGCTGAATCTCGTCGGCGTGTTCGCGTGCCTCGCGCTCGGCTATGTGTTCCTCACTGCGCCCGATGCGGATGTCGGCATCAGCGCGCTGCTCACGATGACCGCGATCGCCGCACTGCTCGGCGTGCATCTGGTGATGGCGATCGGCGGCGCGGACATGCCGGTGGTCGTGTCGATGCTGAACAGCTACTCGGGCTGGGCGGCAGCCGCGACCGGCTTCATGCTCAGCAACGATCTGTTGATCGTGACCGGCGCGCTGGTCGGCTCAAGCGGAGCGATTCTGAGCTACATCATGTGCCGCGCGATGAACCGCAAATTCCTCTCCGTGATTCTGGGCGGGTTCGGCACGGTGACGTCTTCCACAGGAAAGGCGATCGAGGGAGAAGTCGCGCCGGTCACGGTTGATGAAGTCGGCGCGCTGTTGCGCGATGCATCGGAAGTCGTCATCGTGCCGGGCTACGGCATGGCCGTCGCGCAGGCTCAGGCGACCATCAGCGAGATCACGAAAAACCTGCGCAGCAAGGGCGTCAAGGTGCGCTTCGGCATTCATCCGGTGGCGGGCCGCTTGCCGGGGCACATGAACGTATTGCTTGCGGAGGCGAAGGTGCCATATGACATCGTTCTCGAAATGGATGAAATCAACGAAGACTTTTCCAGCACGGATGTCGTGCTGGTGATCGGCGCAAACGACATCGTGAATCCGGGCGCGCTCGAAGACCCCGGCAGTCCGATTGCCGGCATGCCGGTGCTCGAAGTGTGGAAGGCGCGCACCGTGGTCGTGTCCAAACGAAGCATGGCGGCGGGCTATGCGGGTGTCGACAACCCGCTCTTCTACAAGGAAAACACCCGCATGTTGTTCGGCGATGCGAAAGGCAGTGTCGATGCGCTGCTCAATCATCTTGGAGCGTGAGTGACCATGAAGATCTGTGTCTATGGCGCCGGTGCAATCGGCGCATATCTCGGCGCGCAACTGGCGCTCGCGGGTGCTGACGTAAGCTTCGTTGCGCGCGGTCCGCACCTCGCCGCCATGCAGGAAAAGGGCGTACGGCTGCAAATCGACGGCGAGGAACGTGTGGTCAAGGTCCGATGTGCATCGGACCCGCGCGAGCTGGGTCAGCAGGATTACGTGATCGTGGCGTTGAAGGCGCATTCGGTGCCGGGTGTCGTCGGCCAGATACGAACCTTGCTCGGGCCGGACACGGCGATCGTCACGGCCGTCAACGGGATTCCCTATTGGTACTTTCACAGGCATGGCGGGAATCTGGAAGGCACCACGCTCGACAGCGTCGATCCCGGCGGAACGCAATGGAGCGCGCTCGGACCGGAGCGCGCGATCGGATGCGTGGTGTACCCGGCGGCGGAAGTCGTCGCGCCGGGTGTGATCCGCCATGTGTATGGAAAGAAATTTCCCATCGGCGAACCCAGCGGGGAGCGCAGCGAGCGCATTCAGAGGCTGCATGAAATCATGAGCGCAGCGGGTCTGGATGCGCCCATCCGGGAACGTATCCGCGATGAAATCTGGCTGAAGCTCTGGGGCAATCTCTGCTTCAACCCGATCAGTGCATTGACGCATGCAACCCTCGATGTCATCACGAGCAATCCGGCTACGCGCGCGGTGTCCAAAGCCATGATGCTGGAGGCCAAGACGATCGCCGATCAGTTCGGCGTGCATTTCCGGGTCGATGTCGAAAGGCGTATCGACGGCGCGGGCGCGGTCGGCGCGCACAAGACATCGATGCTCCAGGATCTCGAAGCCAACCGGCCGATGGAGATCGATCCGCTTCTCACCGTCGTCCAGGAAATGGGGCGGCTCGTCGGGCAGCCGACGCCGACGATCGATACCGTGCTGGCGCTCATCAAGCTGCGGGGACAGGTAGCTGAGCACGCGCCCAGGCCAGCCGAAAAACCTACGCCCGTAGTGGAAACGGCCTGACAGACGTGCGCCGCCGACGGGGCGGCGCAGGGAACATCGACTGCCCATCATCACTGGGCAAACCTTTCGCCATCAACTCTTATATAAGACATAAGACATAAGACATTTGACGCGGTGCAGTATTGCGATTAAAATGGCGGCCGAAGCAGTGCCAGAACACCCTCGGCACGTTTGGAAAGCCCCTGAAACGCAATACGAACGGTCCCCATGCTCGAAAACTTTCGCGCCCACACAGCCGCGCGCGCCGCGCTCGGTATTCCTCCCCTGCCGCTGTCGGCTCAGCAAACCGCCGAGCTGGTGGAACTGCTGACGAATCCGCCCGCCGGTGAAGAACAGACGCTGCTCGACCTGATCACCAACCGCGTGCCCGCGGGCGTGGACGAAGCCGCCCGCGTCAAGGCCGGCTTCCTCGCCGCCGTGGCCAAGGGTCAGACGGCCTGCGCGCTGATCACGCGCGCCCGCGCCACCGAACTGCTCGGCACCATGCTCGGCGGTTACAACATCGAGCCGCTGATCGAGCTGCTGTCCGACGCGGAAGTCGGCGCCGTGGCCGCAGAAGCGCTCAAGAAGACCCTCCTGATGTTCGACCAGTTCCACGATGTCAAGGAACTGGCCGACGCGGGCAACGCCCACGCGCGCGCCGTACTGCAAAGCTGGGCGGACGCCGAATGGTTCACGAGCCGTCCGGAAGTGCCGCAAAGCCTGACCATCACCGTCTTCAAGGTGACGGGCGAGACCAACACCGACGACCTGTCGCCGGCCCCGGACGCCACCACCCGCCCGGACATTCCGCTGCACGCGCTGGCGATGCTGAAGAACGCCCGCCCCGGCATCACACCGGAAGAAGACGGCAAGCGTGGGCCTGTCGCGTTCATCGAGTCGCTGAAGGAAAAGGGTCACCTGGTCGCGTACGTAGGCGATGTGGTCGGCACTGGCTCCTCGCGCAAGTCGGCCACCAACTCGGTGCTGTGGTTCACGGGCGAGGACATTCCGTTCATCCCGAACAAGCGCTTCGGCGGCGTGTGCCTGGGCGGCAAGATCGCCCCGATCTTCTACAACACCATGGAGGACGCCGGCGCGCTGCCGATCGAACTCGATGTCTCGAAGATGGAAATGGGCGACGTGGTCGAACTGCGCCCGTACGAAGGCCGTGCGCTGAAGAACGGCGAAGTGATCGCCGAATTCCAGGTCAAGTCCGACGTGTTGTTCGATGAAGTGCGCGCCGGCGGCCGCATTCCGTTGATCATCGGCCGCGGGCTGACCGCGAAGGCGCGCGAAGCGCTGGGCCTGCCGGCATCGACCCTGTTCCGCCTGCCGCAGCAGCCCGCCGACAACGGCCGTGGCTTCTCGCTGGCCCAGAAGATGGTCGGCCGTGCCTGCGGCCTGCCGGAAGGCCAGGGCGTGCGTCCGGGCACGTACTGCGAACCGAAGATGACCTCGGTTGGCTCGCAGGACACCACCGGCCCGATGACCCGCGACGAACTGAAGGACCTGGCGTGCCTGGGCTTCTCGGCCGACCTCGTCATGCAGTCGTTCTGCCACACGGCCGCTTATCCGAAGCCGGTGGACGTGAAGACCCACCAGACCCTGCCGAACTTCATCAGCACCCGTGGCGGCATCGCGCTGCGCCCGGGCGACGGCGTGATCCACTCGTGGCTGAACCGCATGCTGCTGCCCGACACCGTGGGCACCGGCGGCGACTCGCACACGCGCTTCCCGATCGGCATCAGCTTCCCGGCGGGTTCGGGCCTGGTCGCCTTCGCGGCCGCCACCGGCACCATGCCGCTGGACATGCCGGAATCGGTGCTGGTCCGCTTCAAGGGCAAGATGCAGCCGGGCGTGACCCTGCGCGATCTGGTCAACGCAATCCCGCTGTACGCGATCAAGCAGGGCATGCTGACGGTTGCCAAGCAAGGCAAGAAGAACATTTTCTCGGGCCGCGTGCTCGAAATCGAAGGCCTGCCCGACCTGAAGGTCGAGCAAGCGTTCGAATTGTCGGATGCTTCGGCCGAGCGCTCGGCCGCCGGATGCACGGTCCACCTGAACAAGGAACCGATCATCGAGTATCTCAACAGCAACGTCACGCTGCTGAAGTGGATGATCGCCCAGGGCTATCAGGACCCGCGCAGCCTGCAGCGCCGCATCGAGGCGATGGAGCAGTGGCTGGCCGACCCGCAACTGCTGTCGCCGGATGCCGACGCCGAATATGCCGCGGTCATCGAGATCGACCTCGCTGATATTCACGAGCCGATCGTGGCCTGCCCGAACGATCCGGACGACGTGAAGACGCTCTCCGACGTGGCTGGCGCCAAGATCGACGAAGTGTTCATCGGCTCGTGCATGACCAACATCGGGCACTTCCGTGCCGCGTCGAAGCTGCTGGAAGGCAAGCGCGACATCCCCGTCAAGCTGTGGGTCGCTCCGCCGACGAAGATGGATCAGAAGCAGCTGACCGAGGAAGGTCACTACGGCGTGTTCGGCACGGCCGGCGCGCGTACCGAAATGCCGGGCTGCTCGCTGTGCATGGGTAACCAGGCACAGGTGCGCGAAGGCGCGACGGTCATGTCGACCTCGACCCGCAACTTCCCGAACCGCCTGGGCAAGAACACGAACGTGTATCTCGGCTCGGCGGAACTGGCGGCGATCTGCTCGCGTCTGGGCAAGATTCCGAGCAAGGCCGAGTACATGGCCGACATCGGCGTGCTCGACGCGAACAGCGACAAGATTTACCAGTACATGAACTTCGACCGGATCGAAGACTTCAAGGAAGTGGCCGATACCGTGAAGATGTAAGGACGCAGTCGGTTCTCAACATCGTCATGCAGTGGCGCCGCAAGCTGAATGCCTGCGGCGCCATTTTTTTGTCGGCGTCGAAACGTTGATTCGCCTTGCCATTAGCGATACCCTGAATCGTTCGTGATCGTCGGATGCAGGTCAACGTGGAGACAACCATCTCGTGAAACCGGCACGCGTTTTCACCTGCATCTTCGTCTTGAGCGCACTCCTCGGCGGATGCGACAAGAACAAATCGCCTACACATGCTCAGGACACGGGCGCATCCGCCGCGAGTCAGGCGGCGGGCCAGCTGAGCCAGGCCGCGAGCGAGCCACCCGCCGCATCGGGCGTGCTCGCCACAGTCACCCGGGCGAAATTGCCGGCAGAGGCAACCGAAACGCTGCGTCTGATCAAAGCGGGCGGCCCGTACCCGTTTGGGGAGGACGGCGTCCTGTTCCGCAACAGCTCGACACTGCTGCCGCAGCATCCGCGCGGCTATTACCACGCATATACGGTTCGCACGCCCGGTTCGACGGATCGCGGGCAGCGCCGCATCGTGTGCGGCGGACCGCGCCGGCAGACAGGCGATTGCTACTACACCGAGGATTACTACGCCAGTTTCAAGCGCATCGCGGAATGAACATGCGCCTTGGCGGTGCGAATGGCCTCGTCGAAGGACGCGGCGGTCGCCACATGCCGATGATTGACGCTGACGAGCCAGCCTTCGGCGGCGCGGCACCAGCGAATCTCTCCACCGTCCATCAGGGCCGAAAACCATCGCCATAAGGATGCGTCATCCGCGTTGGCGCGCGCGGCCGCCAACGCGCGGGTTTCCCGGAGTTGCTGCGCGTCGATCATCGACGCCGTGCTAACGGTCGGCATGAGACAGGACCTCGTCGATGACAAGCTGGTTGCCCAGCGAATTCTCGAGCGTAAATACAATCGATTTGTCGGGTTCGAGCACCGCTGCACTGAAATTTTCAACCATCGACTGATACTGATCGATGTTTCCGAATTCGACCGTTTCGACCTTTCCCGTGTCATCCGAACGAATGTGAACGCACGCACCGGCGTACACGCCGGGGTTGAACGGCGCATCCAGTGAAAGCCAGCCTTTCGAGCCGTGGAAGATCATATGCTGGCGGCGCGCGAGTTGCGTGCCGCAGTAGAGGTGAAGGTCGAAACCGGGAAATTTCAGATCGCAGACCGCCAGCTTGTCCGTGCCGTAGCGCGGATCGATGGTAATGCTCGCGTTGACCTCGACAGGCTCGAGGCCCGTCGCGATGCGGGTCGTGACGACCGGATAGACGCCGATGTCGCGAACGCCGCCACCGCCCAGCGCCAGATCGTTTTTGAGTGCGCGAGGATCATCGTTGAAGTAAGTGAAGGACCCTTCCACGCGCTTCAGTTCGCCAAGTGACCCGTTTGCGATGCGCTCCCTGACGAACGCCCACTGCGGATGGTGCGCCACCATGAACGCCTCGCCGCAGATCAGACCCGTCGCGTCCCGCAGCGCAATCAACTCACGAACCTGCGAGGCCGTCATCGCGATGGGCTTCTCGCACAGGACATGTTTGCCCGCGAGCAGCGCCTTTTTGCACCACTCGAAGTGACTGGCCGTCGGCAGAGGGATATAGACAGCATCGACCTGATCGCTTGCGATGACTTCGTCGTAACTCGCATGTGTGGCTGCGATGCCGTGCCGCGCGGCGAACGCGGCGGCGCGGTCGCGATCGCGTGCGGCGACGCACACCACGCGACCGTTGGCCGATCGCTGGATGGCGGGCACCACGAAATTGTCGGCGATTCGGGCGGCGCCAAGCACGCCCCAGCGAACCTTGTCACGCGTCATGATGTTCCTCTCATCGTTCAGCACACATTCTGCAGGCGTTCCGCGCAGATGCGCAGCACTTCATCCGGATCGCGGCGCCACCAGTTCTCTTTCGAGAAAATCTCGACTTCGACCAGTCCGTCATAACCGGCGTGCTCGACGCTCCGCCGAATGTCGGAAAGATCGACGACACCGTCGCCCATCATGCCGCGATCCAGCAGAAGGTCGCGTGTTTCATGGAGCCAGTCGCACACATGAAAAGCGAGCAGTCGATCGTCCTGTCCCGCTCGCGCGATCGATGCGCGCAGCGCCGGGTCCCACCAGCAGTGATAGATATCGAGCGCGACGCCGAGATTGCCGGCGTGGTCAGGATCGAGTTCGGCGCAAATATCCAGCGCCTGCGCAAGTGTGTTGATGACGGCGCGGTCCGCTGCGTACATCGGATGAAGCGGTTCGAGCGCGAGCGGCACGCCACAATCGCGCGCCGTCTCGAGCAGTTCGCCGATCCCCTCGATGACCTGGGCGCGCGCGCCGTGCAGATCGCGGCTGCCCTCGGGCAAACCACCGACCACCATGACAAAGCAGCGCGCGCCGAGGGTCGCGGCGTCGCGCAATGCCGCCTTGTTCGCGTCGATGTTCGCGGCGAATTGCTCACGGCTGGTCGCTGGCAGATAAGTCGAACGGCAATAGCCCGTGACGCGCAGACCGACGGCGCGGATCTGCCTCGCGAGTTCGGCCACGTTCGCGTTCTCCACTTCGTGACGCCAAGGCGCGATGCCGCCGAATCCCGCCGCCGCAACGCGGTCGATCGTCACGCTCAGCGGCTCACGATGGCCGAGCGTCGCGGTGTTGACGGAGCAAAGATCGAGTCTTCCCTGCAGCTTTCTCATGATCGCTCGCCGCAACCAAGCGCCGTCATGACCTTGCGAACGCGGCCGATGGCATCGTCGGGATCGCGCAGCAGACCTGCCTGATCGGCAAGACGGAAAACATCGGCGAGATAGGCGGGCGGGCGCATGCCGTGATGGCCGCCGAGCATGAAGAAGTGATCCTGAAAGCCGTTCAGATAGGCGAGGAACACGACGCCCGTCTTGTAGTACTGCGTAGGCGCGCGAAAGATGTGACGCGACAGCGGGACCGTCGGCGCAAGCAGCGCGTGGAACGTATCGAGGTCATCGCTGGCGAGCGCGTCGAGTGCCTGCGATGCGGCCGGCGCAATCGCATCGAAGATGCCGAGCAGCGCATGCGAATAGCCGACGTCGTCGCCCGCTATCAGGTCCGGATAGTTGAAATCGTCGCCGGTATACATCTTCACCGTGTGCGGCAGCCGACGGCGGAACGCAATTTCCTTGGCGTCATCGAGCAGGGAAATCTTGATGCCGTCGACACGATCGACGCTGTCGCCGATCACGTCGAGACACACTTGCGCGGCGCGCTCATAAGCCGCTTCGCCCCAGTAACCGGCCAGCTCGGGATCGAACATCTCGCCGAGCCAGTGCAGGATCACCGGTCGATCGCACATTGCGAGGACTTCACGATAGACGCGCCGATAGTCATCCGGCGAGCGCGCGACCCGCGCAAGCGCCCGGCTCGCCATCAGGATGACGCGTCCGCCCACGCGCTGCACGGCTTCGAGTTGTTCGGCGTAGGCGCGGATCACCTGATCGCAGTTCGTGATCGATGGCAGCGCGACGTGATCCGTGCCGCAGCCCGACGCAATCAATGCGCCGGGAATATCGCGCGTGCCTTCGATGGTGCGCGTGATGAGTTCCAGCGCGCTATGCCACGGCAGACCCATGCCGCGTTGCGCGGTGTCCATCGCCTCGGCGATGCCGAGACCTTGCCGAAGCAGATAGCGCCGATATTCGAGCGTGCGCTCCCAGTCGATGGCAGGCGGCGCGCCGAGTTCAGCGGCGCGCAGCGGATCGGCCACGACGTGCGCAGCCGAATAAGCGATGCGGTTGAACGCGCGCGCGGGCGTGCGCGCATCGAGCGGGGTGCCTTGCAGGCGATAACTTTCCATCGTGCCGAGGGCAGTCGGCAACTTGAGCGTTGAGTTCATGTGCATCTCAGTATTTGTTGACGAGTAAGCCGCCATCGACGCGGATCGCCTGTCCTGCGCTGTACGGCAAGCCACCGGTCGCGAGCGTGCGCACGGCGGTCGCGACTTCCAGCGGCGTGCCCCAGCGCCTGATGGCGGTGAGACCTTGCTCCATCTGCGCGTCGTAGCGCGCGCGGGAAGGCGCGGTCATCTCGGTCTCGATCAGACCCGGCTGCACTTCATAGACGCCGATGCCGTGCTCGGCGAGGCGCAGCGAAAACAGCGTCGTGGCCATCGATGACCCCGCCTTCGACACGCAATACTCGCTGCGCAACGGCGAAGCGGCGACCGCATTCGACGAGGTGATCGTGATGACGCTCGGATGCGCCGCCACGCTCTTGCGCGTGCGCGACAGAAAGTGCCGCGCGAACGCCTGCGTCAGAAAGAAGGTCCCGCGTGTATTGATCGCGATGCAGCGGTCGAAGCTTTCGGGCGTCACGTCGAGCAGATCGCCACGCGACAATACCGACACGCCCGCGTTATTCACGAGGCAATCGATCGGGCCGCCGAGACGCGTTTCGATGTCGAGCAACGTGGCGTGATGCGAGGCGATATCGGCGAGATCGGAGACGACGGCGATCGCGCGCGCGCCGGTCTTCTCGACTTCGGCTGCGGCCTGATCGAGTTCATCGGAGGCCACGGCGTCGGTGAGCGCGACATCGAATCCCGCCCGGCCGAGTTCGATTGCAATCGCCCGCCCGATGCCGCGCCGGCTGCCCGTGACGAGCGCAACGGGGCGCGCGCTCATAACGATGCTCCGTTGGCGATCAGATCGCGCGCGATGATCGTGCGCTGAATCTGATTGGTGCCTTCGTAGATCTGCGTGATCTTCGCATCGCGATAGAGGCGTTCCACTTCATAGCCGCGAATGTAGCCACTGCCGCCGAAGATCTGCACGGCGTTCGCGCTGTGCTTGACCGCGGTATCGCCCGCGAAGCATTTCGCCATCGAACACGCGATGCTCGCACGCTCACCGGCTTCGAGACGCGCGGCGGCATCGTGCACCAGCAGGCGCGCGGCCTGGATATCCTTCGCCATGTCGGCGAGCATCCACTGCACGCCCTGAAACTCGGCGATATGCGTGCCGAACTGCTTGCGGGTCTGCGCGTATTCGAGCGCTGCTTCGAGACCCGCCTGCGCAATGCCGACCGCCAGCGCGGCAATGCCCACGCGGCCTTTGTCGAGCGCGCTCATCATCATGTGAAAGCCGCGGCCTTCCTGTCCGAGCAGCGCGTCCTCGGCGAGCTTCACGCGATCGAAATGAAGCTCCCCGACCTGCGACGCGCGCTGCCCCATCTTGTGCTCCTTCGGCCCCTTCGATACGCCCGGCAAATGACAGTCGACGATGAAGATGCTCATGCCGCGCTTGCCCGCAGCGAGGTCCGTGCGCGCCAGCACGAAGGCGAGGTCCGCGACCGGCGCGTTATGAATCCACAGCTTCGCGCCGCTGAGTTCCCAGCCATCGGCTGTGCGCGTGGCGGTGGTCCGGATGCCGGAGACGTCCGTGCCCGCGTCGGATTCGGTGATGCAGTAAGCCGGGCGCAGTTCCGCGCGCAGCAGCGATTCGAGATACCTTGCGCGCTGCGCATCGCTGCCATGCGCGCTCAGCAAGGTGCCGACGAGTTCGAGCAGGCCGCACTGATCCGCCACCGACGCGTAACCGCGCGACAACTCTTCCATCACGAGCGCATACGCCGTGACATCCATCCCGGCGCCGCCGAATTCCTCCGGCACGGTGATGCCGAATAACCCGAGCTCGCCCATCTGCTTGTAGATCTCCGCCGGAAAGCGCTCTTCGCGATCCAGTTCCTCGGCCAGGGGCCGGATGACTTCCTGCGCAAAACGCCGCGTGGTGTCGCGGATTTGCTCGTGTGTTTCCGAGAGTCTCATGCTGTCTCCATGCCATTCGTCAGACCAGATATTTGCGGCAGGACTTGTCTTGAAGGTATACCCGCAGACTGTCGAAATACCGCTTGAATTCAGAGGTTTCGTGTGCCAACATTCGCAACAAGTAACCATCTGGTGGGTTATTTAAGACCAACGAATGGCCGCTGTCAATGGCTTTCGTGGCGGATTCTCAAAGGAGCTTTCAGTGAACAAGTGGATGGACGCTGCCGCTGCGGTCGGGCAGATTTTCGATGGCGCGACGATCGCGCTCGCGGGTTCCGGCGGCGGGCTGCTCGAAGCGGACGCCGTGCTCGCGCAGCTCGAACGGCGCTTTCTCGAAACCGGGCATCCGCGCGATCTGACCATCGTCCACGCGCTCGGTATCGGCGATGCCAAGGGCAGCGGGCTGGGCCGGTTCGCCCATGCGGGCATGGTCAAACGCGTGATCGGCGGCCACTGGAGCTGGGCGCCCGCCATGCAGAAGCTCGCCCGCGAGAATGCGTTCGAGGCGTACAGCTTTCCGGCGGGCGCCATCTCCACGCTGCTGCGCGAGATCGGCGCGGGACGGCCGGGACTCGTCACGCATGTGGGACTGCGAACCTTTGTCGATCCGCGTATCGATGGCGGCAAGATCAACGAACGCGCCAGCGAAGACCTGGTGGAACTGATCGAGCTCGATGGCCGCGAGTATCTGCGCTACAAGCCGTTCAAGGTCGATTTCGCGATCGTGCGTGGCTCATCGGCGGATGAAAGCGGCAATGTCACGCTGCGCCGCGAACCCGCCGACCTCGATGTCTACGCCGCCGCGCTGGCCGCGCACAACAGCGCTGGACGCGTCATCGTGCAGGTGAAGGAGCGCGAGCCTGAAGGCTATGTGCCGGCGCGGCTCGTGCGCATTCCGGGCATTCTCGTCGATACGCTCGTCGAGACGCCCGCGCAGGTGCAATGCGTGGTGTCGGACTACGATCCGGCGCTGAGCGGCGAAGCGCAGTGCGCCATCGGCGACGGATTCTACGAAGTGCCGACGGGCATCCGCCGCATCATCGCCGCGCGCGCCGCGCTCGAACTGCATGAGGGGCAGTCGGCGAATTTCGGCTTCGGCATTCCGGGCGGCATTCCCGCGTTGCTCGCGCAGCAGGGGCGCATGGGCACGTTCTGGGGATCGGTGGAGCAGGGCATCCACAACGGCGCCATGCTCGATGGCCCCATGTTCGGCACGGCGCGCAACGCGCACGCGATCCTGTCGAGCGTCGATCAGTTCGATTTCTACAGCGGCGGCGGCGTCGATGTCTCCTTCCTCGGCATGGGCGAGATGGATGGCGCGGGCAACATCAACGTGTCGAAACTCGGTTCGACGGTGGTGGGGCCGGGCGGTTTCATCGACATCACGCAGGGCGCGCGCAAGATCGTTTTCTGCGGCAGTTTCGAGGCGAAGGGCCTGCAAGTCGAACAAACGGGGACGCGTTTGAATATCGTGTCGCCGGGCAGCGTGCCGAAGCTCGTCGAACGGGTGCAGCACATCACGTTCAGCGGCGAGCAGGGGTTACGCAGCGCTCAGGAAGTGCTTTACGTGACCGAGCGCGCGGTGTTTCGACTGGAGGCCGAAGGCGTGCGCCTGATCGAAGTCGCGGATGGCGTCGATATCGAGCGTGACGTGCTGGCGCGCATGGCGTTCCGTCCGCTCGTCGATGAAGCGTTGCTCGCGCGGATGTCGGCATCGCAAGAGAAGGTGGCGTGAGATGACACCGCTGCGCGCGCAAGCTTCACGGCCGTACGAGCCGCAGGATGGTATCGATGTTGAAGTCGAGGCGGCTCTTGAGCGCCGCCTTGTCCATGAAGTCGATGTCGAAGATCACGCCGCTCGTGAAGCGGTTCGTGAGGTAGTAGTAGCCGATCGCGGCCATGGTGATATGCAGTTGCCGCGCATCGACGCCGCTGCGAAACACGCCTGCTGCGACGCCGCGGTCGAGGATGCGCTGGAGCATCGAAATGAAACCCTGATGCAGTTCCTTGAAGCGCGCGGACTTCTTGACGTGCCGCGCACGATGCAGGTTCTCGCTGTTCACGAGCGTCATGAATTCGGGGTTCTTCAGGTAGTAGTTCCAGGTGTGCGTGGTGAGCGCGACGATCGCGTCCTCGGGGGAGAGATGGTCGAGATCGAGCTTCTGCTCGGCGGAGCGGATGTCGGCGTAGACATCTTCGAGGACCGCGACGAACAGCTCCTCCTTGCTGCCGAAGTAGTGATAGATCATCCGCTTGTTGGCCTTCGCGCGTGTCGCGATGGCTTCGACCCGCGCGCCCGCCATGCCGAGTTTGGCGAACTCCTTTTTCGCGGCTTCGAGGATGCGGGCCTTCGTCACCTCCGGGTCCCGTTGTCTGGGCTGACGCGTGACTTCGGCCTCGGGCGTCTTGGATGCGCGTTTCTGCGTGGTGGTGGCGAGGGTCATGTGCGTCGTCGAAATGAAAGTTGGAATGCCGGCAGGCGTTCAGGATGTTAGCGACTATAAACCAAAAATCGGCTTGTAAGGAAGTAACCGGATGGTGCAGAATGCGTTTCGATGACGCGCGGCGGCGTGGATGCCGGACGCACCATGAGAATGTTGAATGGAGACGGATATGAGTGATTTGAGCGAACTGGCAGCCTCGCTGCATCTGCCCGACGAACCGTTGCGCACGCCGATGTTCATCGACGGAAAGGACTATGCCGGTTCTTCCGCCGAATGGGTGACGCGCAAGAGTCCGGGCCACGGCGTGGGCGTCACAACGACGCTGCGCGCATCGTCCGGCGATCTCGATGCAGCGGTGGCCGCCGCCCGCCGCGCCTTCGACGACGGCCGCTGGTCGCGGCTTACCGGCGAACAGCGCGCGACGGTCCTGCTGAAAGCGGCGCGCCTGATCCGCGACAACGTGGAGACGCTGGCGTATCTGGAAACGCTCGAAAGCGGCAAGCCGATCGGTCAGTCGCGCGGTGAAGTCACGGCGGCCGCGGGCATCTGGGAATACGCGGCGGGGCTCGCGCGCGTGGTGCACGGCGATTCGCACGACACGCTCGGCCCCGACATGCTCGGGCTGGTACTGCGGCAGCCGGTGGGTGTCGTGGGCATCGTCACGCCATGGAATTTTCCGTTCTTCATTCTTTCCGAACGTCTGCCGTTCGCGCTTGCCGCGGGATGCACGGTCGTCGTGAAGCCTGCCGAGCTGACCTCGACCACGACGCTCAAACTCGCCGCGCTGCTCACCGAAGCCGGTCTGCCCGATGGCGTGGTGAACGTGGTCACGGGTCTCGGTTCGGTGGTCGGTCAGGCGCTCGCCGAACACATGGACGTCGACATGATCTCGTTCACCGGTTCGACGCAAGTGGGCCGTGCGGTGCTCGCGGCAGCGGGCGGCAACATGAAGAAGGTCGGCCTCGAACTCGGCGGCAAGAATCCGCAGATCGTGTTCGCCGACGCCGACCTCGACGACGCCGCCGACGCCATCGCGTTCGGCATCGCGTTCAACGCGGGACAGTGCTGCGTGTCGGGCAGCCGGCTCGTCGTGCACCGGTCGGTGGAAGCCGAACTCGTCGAGCGTATCCGCGCGGTGCTCGCCCGCGTGCACACGGGCGATCCGCTCGATGCGTCCAATCATGTCGGCGCGATCGTCGAAGCACGTCAGTTCGACAAGATTCGCGGCTTCATCGATGCGGGCACGCGCGACGGCGCGCAACTCGTGTGCGGCGGCGACGCGAGGAGCGAAGGTGAACGCTTCTTCATCCAGCCGACGGTGTTTCGCAACGTGCAGCCCGGCAGCTCGCTCGCGCAGGACGAGATTTTCGGGCCGGTTCTGTCGGTTACGCCGTTCGACAATTTCGAGGAAGCCATCGAACTCGCGAACGGCGTGCCATACGGTCTCGCTGCAAGCATCTGGACGCGCGATCTGCAAGGCGCGTTCAGGAGTTTGCGCGACGTGCAGGCGGGCCGCATCTGGGTCAATTGCACGATCACCGGCGGTCCGGAAATGCCCATCGGTGGATTCAAGCAATCGGGTATCGGTCGCGAGACGGGGCGCTATGGCGTCGAGGAATACACGGAGATCAAATCCGTGCATGTCCAACTCGGCAAGCGGGCGCGCTGGATCGCGTAGGGCACGTTCCGGAGAGAGCGACGCGCACAGGCCACGCGCGACTCGTGGCGAACAAGGAATCGGAGACAGCAATGTATGACTATGTGATCGTGGGCGGTGGCGCGGCGGGCTGTGCGCTCGCGGCCCGTCTGAGCGAAGACGCGAGCAGCCGTGTGCTGCTGCTCGAAGCCGGTCCCGCCGATACCGACCCGTACATCCATATGCCGGTCGGCTTCTTCAAGATGACCGGCGGCCCGCTGACGTGGGGTTATCGCACGGTGGCAGCGGCGGAAACGCAACGGCGCGAGATTCCGTTCGCGCAGGGCCGCGTGCTCGGCGGCGGCGGTTCCATCAACGCGATGGTCTACACGCGCGGCCAGCCCGCCGACTACGACGCCTGGGAACGCGAAGGCTGCACCGGCTGGGGCTTTCGCGACGGCGTGCTGCCCTATCTGCGCCGCATGGAAGACAACGAGCGCCTGTGCAACGAATATCACGGGGTAGGCGGACCGCTCGGTGTATCCGATCTCATCAGCGTCAACGAACTGACCAAGGCCTTCGTGCTCGCCGGTCAGGAAGCGGGCCTGCCGTACAACAGCGATTTCAATGGCGCGCAGCAGGAAGGCGTCGGCGTGTATCAGGTCACGCAACGCGGCGGACGGCGCTGCAGCGCGGCGGTCGGTTATTTGCAACAGGCGCGCTCGCGCGGCAATCTCACCGTGAAGACGAACTGTCTCGTGTCGCGCATCGTGATCGAGAACGGGCGCGCGGTGGGCGTCGAATATGCCGATCAGAACGCGCGCTCGAATGTGATCGTGGCGCGCGCCGAGCGCGAGGTGATCGTGACGGCCGGTGCGATCGGCTCGCCGAAGATGCTGATGCTCTCGGGCATCGGCCGCGCTGCGGAACTCGAGCGTGTGGGCATCAAACCCTTGCACGCGCTCGATGGCGTCGGCGCGAATCTGCAGGATCACTTCGACATCGATATCGTGTACGAGCTCAACGGCCCGTACAGTCTCGACAAGTACGCGAAGAAGCACATGATGCTGCTCGCTGGCCTCGAATACAAAATGTTCAACAAGGGACCGGTGACGTCGAACGTCGCGGAAGGCGGCGCGTTCTGGTACTCCGGCAGCGATGTGCCTACGCCCGATCTGCAGTTCCACTTCCTGCCCGGTGCTGGCGTCGAAGCGGGCGTGCCGCCGGTGCCTTCCGGTTCGGGCTGCACGCTCAACTCGTACTTCCTGCGCCCGAGAAGCCGCGGCAGCGTGACGCTCAACAGCGCCGATCCCGCCGACGCACCGGTCATCGATCCCGCCTACATTCGCGATCCTTACGATCTCAAGGTGGCGGTCGAAGGCATCCGTCAGAGCCGCGAAATCATGAGCCAGAAGGCGTTCAGCAAGTACATCAGGAGCGAGCACTTTCCGGGCGGCACGGTGCGCACGCAGGCGCAATACGAGGAATACGCAAAGCAATACGGGCGCACGGGCTATCACCCGGTCGGCACCTGCAAGATGGGGATCGACGAGATGTCGGTGGTCGATCCGCAATTGCGCGTGCATGGCATCGAAGGGTTGCGGGTGGCGGATTCATCGGTGATGCCGCGCATCGTCAGCTCCAACAC